>Ga0193716_1000031_pt1 | contig 93752 bp, 71 predicted proteins | sample U2c1metaG_FD_145901 | JGI IMG/M metagenome (GOLD analysis project Ga0193716, IMG submission 145901) | Soil microbial communities from a riparian zone of the East river system, Colorado, United States - U2c1 | ecosystem: Environmental > Terrestrial > Soil > Riparian zone | place: USA: East River...
TGCTGGTCGGTTGCGCTGATACTTCCAGTCCGAGACCGAATTGCGCACGCGATAGAGATAGGAATCCCGGCGCAAGTACAGATAACCGACCAGCATGCCGCCAAGATGGCAAACGTGACTGACGTTGTCTCCCGCCGAACCCAAAAGCAGCGGCAGAAAAAACTCCAGCCCCGCCAGCAACAGCACAAACGAACGCATCGACATACGCACCGGCAGAAACAACAGGCTCACTGGCCGATCGGGGAACACGATTGCGCACGCCGCAAAGACGCCGAAGATCGCTCCGGACGCGCCGATGGTCGGAATCAGCACACCGTCGGGGCGGCCGCCCCAGAAAACAAGCAGCATTTTTACCACCACGGTGATGAGCCCGGCCCCCACGCCGGTCAGAAAATAGTAGCGGATGAACCGCGCGCGGCCCCACACCATCTCCAGTTCGCGCCCAAACATCCACAACATCAGCATGTTGAAAATGACGTGCAGCGGTTCATCGACTTTGTGCAGGAAAATATAGGTAAACGGCTGCCAGATACGCAGTCCGTGCACGACGGCTTCAGGAACCAATCCAAACCGCAAAGAAATGTTCTGGTAGTGGGCCAGCGGGCCCCAGAAAACCTGCACCAAAACCTGCAGGATATAGACGGCAAATGTGGCGATCAGCAGCCATTGCACGCCGGGCGTGATGTAAAAGTCAAAGCTGACGTTGTATCTGCGGATTCGAGGACGAATTGCCATTCTTCGCTCAGTGTAAGGCTGCCGCGCCGCGCAGTCAAAGTACGGTAGTACCGTTGCGTGGAATACGGTTTCCTGACAATTAGATGCGCCAGAGGCGTGCAGCCGCCCGGAAATAGAGGAAGTGTTTCCAGGAACACCGGGGCGCCTGCTAGTCCAGTTTTTTGCGGGCGAAATAGACGAGCGAGGCGCCTAGTGCCGCGAACATGACCATGCCCAGGATGGATTGGGCGCCGGTAGGCATACCGTCGTGGCCGGAAAGTGCGGGCCAAAATCTGGGCCCAAAGGAAAGCAGGTCCGTGCGCCAAGGAAGATTCAGGGTTGCCGTCAACCAATGGGGGACGCGATTGGAGATTTCAGGGTCCTGGAGCAGATTGATGACGATGCCGAGCAGTCCAAAGACACCTCCGGCGGCGATGAGGCCGCTGGCGTAGAGGGCGCCGGGACTGGCTTCGCTGTCGTCTTTCCGTTTGGTGGTGGCTTCGACCAGGACCCGGAGAAGCCCCCCGATGAACATAGCCGCGGTCGTGCCGAGCGGCAGATACGACCCCGTTGCAAACGCGAGCGAGCGCACGCCGAGAATTTCTACAGCAATAACGAGAGCCACGCCCATAAGCACCAAACGCCACGGCAAACGCTGGTTGAGAATTCCGCTGATGACGGTGGCCATCAGCCGCGCTTGCGGTGCGGGGGCTTTCTCGCTGCCAATGCCTTGCGCCCATTGATACTCGATCCGCTCGGACGTGGAGTCGTAGAGATATTCGCCGTCCGGTACTTCGTGTGAGCCGAGGGAGTTGAGGAGTTTGTAGGTTTTGTCTTTGTAGACAAACGTGTCTTTTTCGATTTTCACGCCGACCGGAAGCGTCTGAATGTTCACGGCAATTTGCTGGGGAATATATTTTTCAAGGCCTTTGTTCATCAGGTTGAGCGTCGTGCCGATCGCCAGAGTGGAAACGGTGACGCCGATGAGCAGGCCCATTTGTTGCCAGTAAGGCGTGGCGCCAACGAGGTAGCCGGTTTTCAGGTCCTGCGAAGTGGCGCCGGCGATGGCTGCGGCGATACACACCACGCCTCCAATCATGAGCGCGAGAACTTGATAGTTGGGAGCGGTCCAGCCCGCGACAAAGAAGATCGCACAGGTGGCCATGAGGGTGGCAATACTCATGCCGCTGATGGGATTGGACGAGTTGCCGAGGAGGCCGCTGATGCGTCCGGCGACGGTGACGAAGAGGAATCCGAAAATTGTTACGAAAACTCCGGCGAAGAGATTTTGGTACCAGTGCGTTTCCGCGCCCTTGATCGGGTGAAAGGTGAGGAGCACCCACATCATGGCGATGATGACAATCGTGCCGAGCAGAACGGTGCGCATGGGAACGTCGCGCTCGGTGCGGCCCGCGGCCGCTGCCCCTGCACCTTCGGCGCGCACATCCTTTAGGCCGGAACGAAGCGCTGAAATAATCGTAGGCAGGGTGCGAAGAAGGGTGATGAGTCCGGCGGCAGCGACAGCGCCCGCCCCCATGGGGCGAATATACGTGCCCCAGATTTGATCCGGGGTCATGAGCGGAATGGGGATGGTCGACGGATAGATGGGAACGCCGTTGGCGAGTTGCCCGTAGAAGCGGATGGCCGGCATGACCACGAACCAGGAGATGATGCCGCCGGCGAACAGAATGCCGGAAACACGCGAGCCGATGATATAGCCGACCCCGAGATATTCCGAAGTGATGGTGGCGCGAAAAGAAGCCCCGGGAAACCAGCCGGGGCGGCTTTCCGGCTGCGAGGTCCAGGCCTGAAAGGTGTTCATGAAGAAGGTATAGACGCCGCCGAGTCCGAGTCCCCAGAATACCCGGCCCGCGAAAGAACCGCCGCGTTCTCCTGCGACCAGAACGTCGGCGCAGGCGGTGCCTTCAGGGAAGGTGAGGTTGCCGTGTTCTTTAACAATGAGCTGCCGGCGAAGGGGCACCATGAAAAGCACTCCGAGCCATCCGCCGAGGAGCGCCAAAGGAAATACCCGCCAGAACGTGAATTCGGAGCCGAAGCCGAGAAAAATCAGCGCCGGGATCGTGAACATGACCCCGGCAGCCAATGATTCTCCCGCCGAACCGGTTGTTTGCACGATGTTGTTTTCAAGGATGGTCGAGCGGCCGAAAGCCCGCAGAATGCTGATGGAGAGAACGGAAATGGGGATAGAAGCCGAGACGGTGAGACCGGCGCGGAGGCCGACATAGACCGTGACGGCGCCGAACAGGAGTCCGAACAGTGCCCCGAGAATTACAGCGCGGAGGGTGAACTCTTTGAGAGTTTCGCCCGGTGCCACAAACGGGCGGAAATCGCTCGGAGGCGCTGTGGAACTCCATGGTCGTTCGCTCACCTAAACCTCCCTTGCCGGGGAAAGCCGAATCAGGTCTGAAAGGGTGCGGGGGGATTATGCCGCAGTCGGGCTGAGGGAGGAAGCAAAATGGGTTGAAGACGAGCGGCGCCGCAAGTTCAGCAGTCTCTCTGGAAATCGCCCGAGCAGTACGAACCGAGGTGCCCTCTCAGAGGCAAGGCGGCGGTCCGCGGTTTTTAGTGATGGGGAATTGAGCGCGGTGGATTTATAGTTCAAACGGTTGGGCTCGCAGATTTGGGGGAGAGTGGATGGTTGTCCGTGCACGAGGTTTGCCGGCAGCGGCGGTCGTTGTGTTACTCAGTTGGGCCTGGCTCTGGGCAGGGCAAGCCCTGTCCCCGCGCGGCGGATCACAGGCAAAGGCCAAGCGCGCTGGAACGCAAACAGGTTCGAGCGCGACGGCGAAAGTTTTGCTGGCGGCGCGGGCGGACTATGTCGGGGACGTGGCTTGTGCTAACTGCCATGCTGAGAGCGTTGCGAGTTATCACCGGACGGCACACTTCTTGACGTCCCAGGTAGCAAATAAGCAAAGCGTGAAGGGCACGTTTGCCCCTGGGACCAACACCATGACGACGACCAATCCCAACCTGTCGTTCGAGATGGATGCCAAAGGGAACGGGTATTTTGAGACGGCGATTTTTACAGATCCGTTGCAGGCGACGGGAGCAAGGACCCGGACCGAGAGGCTGGATCTCGTAATTGGCTCGGGCGGGAAAGGACAGTCGTATTTATTTTGGAAAGACGATGAATTGTTTCAGCTGCCGGTGGGATATTCGACGGTTTTGCACAAATGGATTAACGGACCGGGATATGTCGACGGAACGGCGAAATTTGACCGGACGGTGATTCCGCGGTGCCTTGAATGCCATGCGACGTATTTTGCGTCAGAAGTGCCGGGACCGGATTTCAATTTGTATGACCGACGGAATTATGTTTTGGGAATTTCCTGCGAACGGTGTCACGGGCCGGGACGCCGACACGTAGAGAGTCAGGGGAAAAAGGTGGACGGGGCGGCCGCCGAGCCGTCGATTGTGAATCCGGCGAAGCTCAATGCGGCGCGAAAATCGGATCTTTGCATCCAGTGCCACGGCGGGCAGGGAGAACGGGAACTATTGCCCGCGTTTTCCTATGTGCCGGGGCAGCCGCTGGAAAAATATATTGATCTGGGAGCCGCGGATCCCGCAGCAGACGTGGATGTGCACGGCAAGCAGGGGAAGTTGCTGGCCAAGAGCAAGTGCTTTCAGTCCTCCACCGACATGACCTGCTCGACATGCCACAACGTGCATAAACCGGAACCGGACCTGGCGGCGATGTCGCAGCATTGTCTGAGCTGTCACCAGACCAAAGCAACGCCAACCCACTTGGCGGCAGGAAATTCCATTACGAGCAATTGCATTGATTGCCATATGCCGACTCTGGAATCAAAAGTGGTGAATCTCGATGTAGACGGGAAGAAGGTAAAGCAGAGGTTCAGGACCCATTGGATCCGCATCTATACAGAAAGTGAACGACAATAAGTATCCTATTTTCAATTACTTGACGCCAGATTCAGTGGCGAAGGCCGGGCGGGTTTCCGCCCGACCGGATATTGCCGGGCCGGCAATTTTAACCTTTCGCTCTCTTGACATAAAAGGAACAGGCCTGTAGTGTCATGGCCCTTAGCTACTCAGGTCGCTAACAATCGCCATGCGTCGGGCCCACCCTCGAACGACATTGTCTAAACCTGTCTGGACGGGTGTGCCCCGGGCGGCATTCCAAACCAATATCAATAGCAGTCGGGAGGCGTCTGTGACTACGTGCCGGACTTTGCTTGTTTTGTTTGCGCTGGTGATTTGCGCGGCTGTTTTTGGAGTTCGCACCACCAGGGCGGGCGACGGTTTTCAGCCGGTTTTGCCGGAAGAACTAAAGATGACCGGTGATCCGGGGGCGCCGGGAGCGGCCGCGATCTTGCTGTTCCGCCAGCTGGACCGCGATGACAACGGCAAGACCTCGCATGAGTACATCTATTTCCGGATCAAGATATTGACCGAAGAAGGAAGAAAATTCGGCGACGTGCAAATTCCTTATGTGAAAGGTCAGGAGAATCACATCGCGAATATTCGGGCGCGCACCATACGGCCGGACGGGTCGATTGTCAATTTTAGCGGGAAAGTTTTTGATCAGACCATTGAGAAGACCAAGACTTACAAATTTCTGGCCAAGACCTTTACTCTTCCCGAGGTACAGCCGGGTTGTGTGATTGAGTATTTCTATACGCTGGATATCGGCGAAAACGCGCTTTATGACTCGCACTGGATTTTAAGCGATGAGTTGTTTACCAAGCATGCGAAATTTTCGCTGAAACCGTATGCCGGATCGGACACCCGCTGGACGATACGGTGGAGCTGGCAAGGATTGCCGCCGGGAACAGCGCAGCCAAAACAAGGAGCCGATCAGATCGTTCGGCTGGAGTCGAGCAACATTCCGGCGTTCCAGGAAGAAGAGTATATGCCCCCGGAAAATGAGTTGAAGTCGCGCGTGGACTTTTATTACAGCGATGAAACGCCAGAATCAGACTTGAACAAATTCTGGAAAGGTGTGGGGAAGAAACTAAATGGAACTGCGGAAGGTTACAGCGGGAAGCGCAAGGACATGGAAGCCGCTGTCGCGCAAATTGTTTCGCCCGGCGACACGCCAGAAGTGAAGGCGCAGAAGATTTATGCGCGCGTGCAACAGATGAAGAATCTTTCCTACGTGGCTAGAAAAACGGAAGAAGAACGAAAACGCGACAAGGATAAGAATCTAACGAGCGCCGAGGAGATGCTCAAGCGCAATGAAGGTTATGGTTATGGCCTGACCTGGCTGTACTTGTCTCTGGTGCGAGCTGCAGGAATTGAAGCGTACCCCGCGATGGTTTCTGACCGGAGCAACTACTTTTTTTCACCAAACCTGATGGACAAGAGCAAGCTGGATGCGAATGTGGTGCTGTTGAAGCTGAATGGGAAAGATGTTTATTGCGATCCAGGAGCGGCATTTACTCCGTTCGGAATGCTGCCGTGGCCGGAAACCGGAGTGAAGGGGCTGAAACTCGACAAGGACGGAGGAGCGTGGATCGTTACGACCCTGCCGGAGAGCTCGGCTTCAAAGATCGAACGCAAGGCCCAGTTGAAGTTGACGGAAACGGGTGATCTCGAAGGGAAATTGACGGTTACCTATACGGGTTTGCAGGCTTCCCGGCGGCGCGTGGAAGAACGCAATGATGATGAGGCGGGCCGCAAGAAATTTCTGGAAGAGCAGATTAAGGAGTACATTCCGGCGGCCTCAGAAGTTGAACTGACGAACAAACCGGAGTGGAACAGTTCCTCGCCGGCGTTTGTGACGGAATTTGACGTCAAGGTGCCGGGATGGGCGGCCGCTGCAGGAAAGAGAGAAATTCTTTCCGTGGGGTTATTCAGCGCGGCGGAGAAACGGTTGTTCGAACACGCGCACCGGGTGCACCCAATTTATTTTGAATTCCCCTACCAAAAGGTGGATGACATCACCATTGAACTGCCAGCCGGAGTTCAGGTCAGCAGCCTTCCCAAGCCGATGAGCAACGATGGGCACGTGATTCTGTACACCATGAAAGCCGAAAATGCCAGCAACACAGTGCACGTATCGCGCGCGCTCAACGTGGATTTCCTGACTCTTGAACCAAAATACTATCCGGCACTGCAAAATTTCTTTCAGACCGTAAAGTCTGGAGACGAGGCACAAATTGTTCTACAACCCGGCACCGCAGCAGCAAGCAAGTAGCTATTTGCAGCGCAGGGCCATGCTGTGCGTGGCATTGCTGACACTTTTGTTGGCACCCGCAAGGCTCAGCGCCGGAGACGCTCCGCAGTGGCTGCATGCGCTCGTCAATGCGCCGCTTCCCGCCCATGACGAAAAGACGAGCGCCATTCTGCTTTATTCAGAAAATATTCTGAATGTGCAGGCCAGCGGAAAAATAAAGACGCTCGAGCGGAGAGCCTACAAGATATTGCGCGCGGAAGGACGACATTACGGACGAGTGCACGTGAATTATGATCCCGAAACACGGATTACTGCGATGCACGGGTGGTGCATTCCTGCTCAAGGCAAAGACTTTGAAGTGAAAGATAAAGACGCCGTGGAGCAGGGGTTCGACGGGTCTGACGATGGGGTTTTGGTCTCCGATATCCGTGCGAAAGTAATTACCATCCCTGCGGCCGATCCGGGGAATATCATTGGTTACGAGATTGAACACGAAGACCGGCCGTACATTCTGGAAGATGATTGGAATTTCCAGAGAGCAGTTCCTACCCGCGAAGCGCGGTATACGTTGCAGCTTCCGCCAGGCTGGGAGTACAAGGCGCGATTCTTAAATCATGCCGATGTTGCTCCAACGCCGAGCGGAAACAATCAATGGCAATGGGTGGTCTCCAATGTTCCGGAAATCAAGTATGAGCGCTCCATGCCGCCGTGGGGGGGAGTGGCGGGACTCATGGTGGTTTCCTTCATACCGCCCGGCGGTAAGAGCAATCGCGGATTTTTGAGTTGGAAAGAAATGGGCGATTGGGAAGCGAGTCTCGAGCAGGGCCGGCGTGACCCTTCGCCCGAGATTAAGCAGAAGGTTGCGGCGCTGATCGCGTCTGCGCCGACGCCGCTCGGGAAGATGCAGCGGGTAGCCAAGTTTGTTCAGGATGATATTCGCTATGTTGCAATCGAACTGGGAATCGGTGGTTGGCAACCGCATCCCGCCGCGGATATTTATTCGCATCGCTACGGAGACTGCAAAGACAAAGCGACCTTGATGAGCTCGATGCTCCATGAGGTGGGGATCGATTCATACTACATTTCGATCAACACCACGCGGGGAGGAGCAGCGCCCGACCGTCCGGCGATGATTGGATGGTTTAATCACGAGATTCTGGCAATTAAACTTCCGGATGACGCCAAAGATCCGTCACTGGTTTCTGTGGTGCAGCATCCCAAACTCGGGCGGCTTTTGATTTTCGATCCCACCGACAACTACACGGCGTTTGGAAACCTGCGTGGTGAATTGCAGGCCAACTACGGATTGCTGGTGACCCCGGATGGCGGGGATCTGATTCAATTGCCGCAATTGCCGTCGCACATGAACGGAGTTCAGCGAACTGCAAAACTCGTCTTGAGTCCAACGGGTACCTTGACGGGAGACTTTGAGGAGACGCGGCTCGGGGATACCGGGTCGTATCAACGGTATGCGCTGAAATCGACGACCAAAGACATAGACAGGATTAAGCCGATTGAAACGCTGGTCTCGCAGTCGCTGTCTGCATTTCAGATTACGAAAGCAACGGTTCTGAATCTGAATCGCGTGGACATGCCATTTGGTTACAGATATTCGCTCGTGGCCCAGCAATACGCGAAACCTGCCGGGGACTTGTTGCTGGTCAGGCCGCGCGTTGTAGGGAGCAAGGCTTGGGACGTTCTTGAGACCAAGGAACCCAGAAATTATCCGGTGGAGTTTGACGGGCCGTCGCGGGATACCGACACCTTTGAAATTACCCTGCCGGCGGGCTATGAGGTGGATGACATGCCGCCGCCGGTGGACGCCGACTATAGTTTTGCGAGCTATCACAGCAAGACAGAAAAAAACGGGAACACCCTGAAATACACGCGAACGTATGAGGTGAAAGAACTAAGCGTGCCCGTGAACAAGACCGATGACCTGAAAAAACTTTATCGCATTATTGCCAGCGATGAGCGGAATACGGCGGTGCTGAAGCCCTCCGTAAAACCGTAGACAGTTCTTGGGGCGGGGCTTCTTGTAGGCGTACAGAGAGCGCTGCGATTCGGCAGCGCTCTCTGTTTTTCCACGTTAAATCTAACCGAGTTTGGAGAGGCGGTCGCGGACGCGGTCGCTCAGCGCTTTGCCGTCTACGGTTTTTCCTTCCAGCTGGGCTCGGGCGGACTTTACGACGGCGCCCATCTGTTTGATGGAGGTGGCGCCCGCTTCGGCGATCGCTTTGTCGATGGCGGCGTCCATTTCGCCTTCACTGGCGCCAGCGGGGAGATAGGATTCGAGGATGGCGAGTTCCTTGGTCTCTTTTTCGGCGAGTTCAGGGCGATTGCCTTTCGTGAAGGAATCGATCGATTCCTTGCGCTGCTTGACGAGCTTCTGGATAATCTGCAGGGTTTCCTGATCGTCTACTGTGTGATTTTTATCGGATTCGACTTCGCGCAGTTTGATGGCGGCCTTTATGCCGCGGAGGACGCTCAAGCGCAGCTCGGCTTTGGCGCGCATGGCGTCCACAATATCTTTCTGAATCTGCTCGGCAAGACTCATCGCAAGTTCCTCACTCCTTTGAATATAGCAGACAGTGGAAGGACCACAGAAGAGGCAAAGTCGCGTCCGGGTGCGGCTATCGGAATTTTCGATCGTTGCGATTTGACCGGCCGAGGTCGGAAGATTTGACACAGGTGCGCATCGCTCGCTAACGTAGTTCTCTTATATTCCGTGGCAGAAACTCATCTGATTCGAGAGCGGTGAGCGCAGCCGGCGAAAACCAACGAGGCACAATGAAAGTCATCGTAGCGGACAAGATCAGCGATCGCGGCATACAACTTTTGAAGGAGCAGCCTGGGTGGAATGTAGTTCTGACCAACAAGGACAATCTGGTTGCCGAGATTGCTGACGCGGATGCTTTGATTGTGCGCAGCGCCACGAAAGTGACTCCGGCTTTGCTCGAGAAAGCGCCGAAACTCAGGGCTGTGGGCCGGGCCGGCGTGGGCGTGGACAACATCGACCTCGACGAAGCAACGAAGCGCGGAATTTTGGTGATGAGCACGCCGGGCGGGAGCACGGTGAGCGTGGCGGAGCATACCTTTGCGTTGCTGCTGGCGCTGGTGCGGGAATTGCCGAAATTCGACGCAGCCATGCGCGAAGGCCGCTGGGAAAAATCGTCCTCGGGCGCCGAAGTGCGCGGGAAAACGCTCGGTTTGGTGGGGCTTGGACGGATTGGCGGCGAAGTGGCGGTTCGCGCCGAAGCGTTTGACATGCGGGTCATAGCGTTTGATCCGTTCATCAGCGAAACTGCGGCGCGGGAACTTTCGGTCGAGCTGGTGCCACTGGAAAAATTGCTGGCAGAAAGCGATTTTATCTCGTTGCATACGGCCGTCGTTCCGCAGACGCGGGAGATGATCAACGCCGCGAGCATCGCCAAGATGAAAAAGGGCGTCCGCATCGTGAACTCGGCTCGCGGAGAACTGATCAATGAAGCGGATTTGGCTGCCGCGATTACGAGCAAGCAAGTGGCCGGAGCGGCGCTGGACGTTTTCTCGGAAGAGCCGCCGAAGAACAATCCTCTGATAGGCTTGCCGAACGTCATTACGACACCGCACGTGGCGGGGTCGACTGCCGAAGCGCAGGAAGAATTGGGTACGCAGGTGGCCGTGCAGATCAAGGACTACCTGGTGGACGGAATTATCAAAAATGCGGTGAACCTGCCGGCACTATCGGCCGATCAGTATCGGCGCGTGCGGCCCTATCTGGCGCTGGCGGAACGGCTGGGGGCCTTCGTGTCGCAGGCGGCGGCTTCGCGGCCTGCTCGCATTCGAATCCGCTATGCCGGAGAAGTGGCCGAGGTGGGAACGCACCTTCTGCGCAGCGCCGTGCTCGCCGGAGTCTTGAACGCCGTGCTGGACGAGAAAGTGAATGTGGTGAATGCCCCGGCGGTAGCAGCAGCGCGCGGGTTGACGGTTGAAGAGGAGACGCGCCGCCGCGAACACGGGTTTCCCAATACTTTGGAAGTGGCGGCGTTGCCCGACAAAACGGGTTCGGCTTCTGGGTTGACCGCCGAAGGAACAGTTCTCTATGACGGATCACCCCGACTACTGCAAATTGAAGGCATTCCCGTCGAGGCGCAGCTTGAGGGGACCCTTCTCTATCTACGCAACCAGGACAAACCCGGCGTAATCGGCCAGGTGGGATTGGCACTGGCCCAGCAGGGAGTGAATATTGCCACGTTTGCATTGGGCCGCCGGGAAGCGCATCAGGGCGCCGAGGCGGTTTCGGTCGTGCGCGTGGACGGGGAAGTTTCAGACGCGATTCTGGTGCCGATTCGAGCGATTCCTGCTATTACCGAAGCCAAACTTGTCCATTTAAATCAAAAGTAGAAAAATTGCTTCCGGTGTTTTGTGGTTTTTCCGCGGCAACACCGCGGCAACGATCGAAAATTCCAATTGACAAAAACATTACTTGACAGAACACCGCGTTCTATCCTAAAACCACATCAAATTTAGACTGTGGTGGGCCAGGGACTCTAAATTAGCTAAAATTCAGGTTTGCACTTCTATCTCTGTGGTGGTGTTAGAAGGCGCGAATTCGGCTCTCCATACATCTAAGTACCTAAATTTCTTTCGACATATTTGCGAAAAGACGCTTTGACGGAGGCGGTCACGATGGGTGTGTCTACGCGCGGGTTCAGGGTTCTTGCCATCCTGTTTTCTATACTTCTCCTCTCCAGCACAATGTACGGTCAAACAGGAACGTCGGGCATCACCGGCGTGATCACTGATGAACAGGGGAAGGCCATTCCCGGCGCCAAGGTAACTCTCACGAATAATGGTACGAACGCGACGCGAACAACGGTTACCAATGACTCAGGAGTGTATACGTTTGACTTGCTGCCGCCCGCCGACTACCGAATTGAAGTGGAAGCGAAGGGCTTTCGCAAAGCGGTCGCCGACGAGGCAAAGGCGCTGATCGGAAAGCAAACCGAAGTCAGCCTGCGGCTGGAAATTGGAACGATGAGCCAGACAGTCGAGGTGTCGGTCAGCTCGCAAGCGGTGATGAACACGCAGGACGCGTCGCTCGGAAATGTCCTGGAGAGCAACCAGATCACCCAGCTGCCGACGGCGGGCAGAGCGCTAATCGATTTACTCAGTTTACAGCCGGGAGCGACGAAAGAGGGTTACGTCACGGGAGCTCGCGTTGACCAGTCAAACGTAACGCTTGATGGGGTCGATGTAAATAACGCCCAATCGGGCAACGCCATGTTGGCGGTGGGCAACCAGATGGTCTCTCAGTTGCCCTCGGATCGAGACAATATCGTGAACGGCCCGGTGTTGCGCTTGAACGTGGAAGCGATTGAAGAGTTTCGCGTAACAACGGCGAACGGGAACGCCAATCAAGGGCATTCTTCAGGTTCACAAATTAATCTGCAAACGAAGACAGGATCCAATCGATTCCATGGAGCATTGTTTGAGTTTTACCGTGGCACGTTCTCTGAAGCAAATGACTGGTTCAGTAACGCCGCTGGGGTTCCGCGAACGCCACTGGTCCGAAATACCTTTGGCGGTGCATTAGGTGGACCAGTCTGGAAAGACAAGCTTTTCTTTTTCTACAGCTATGAAGCTCAGCACAGAGCGACGGCAGATCCTGTAGTGCAAGTTGTCCCGCTTCCAAATTTGGGGCAGGGCATCATTAACTACTCGTACTGCCCGGACGCAGCTTGCAATAGTCCTCTGACGGCGTCGCTGACGCGGGAGCAGAACGAAGCGGCCTTCGCCGACGCAGGCCTCAACCCGGCAGCTTTGGCCGCACTCGCTGACGCTGCCGCCGCATATCCTGCAAACGACTCCACGGTCGGGGACGGGTTAAACACCGCCGGATACCGATTTAATTCGCCAACGCCGATAAAACTGAATTCCCATGTGGCCCGTTTGGACTACACGATTAACACGAAACAGAGTTTGTTTGTTCGTGGGAATATGATCTACGACCATCAAGCACTCGATCAATATTTACCGGGTGCGATTACACCTCAGGTTTGGAATCATCCTCGCGGACTCGCCGTAGGACACGTCTGGACGATCAGCAACACGCTAGTTAATAACTTGCGTTACGGCTTTACCCGGCAGGCTTATACCCAAGGGGGAGACAGCAACGGGAATGACATTAGCTTCCGCTTTGTCTTTCAGCCGAATGCGGAGACGCACTCCGTGAGCCGTACGACGCCGGTCCACAATATCACGGACGATCTCTCCTGGATTCACGGCAACCACACGTTTCAATTTGGCGTGAACTTTCGCAAGATTAACAATGCGCGCGTCAGCCTGGCGAATGCCTTCGACTTCGCAACGACCAATCCTTCCTTCTACCTAGGGGCCGGCGACCACGTATCCAATTCATTTCAGCAATACCTGGACGACAACAATCTGCCAGGCAGCCAAAACGCCGGGCAATCCCTCAACTCCATCTCGGAAGTGCAGAACGCCGCGACCGCAATCATTGGCAGACTATCGGAATATACGGCTGACTTTACATTTGGAGCGGATGGAAGTTTGCTGGCTCCGGGCGTGCCAACCGTCCGGAATTTCGCAACGCAGTCCTACGACGGCTACGTTCAGGACGCGTGGAAAATCAAGCCGCACCTCACGCTTACTCTCGGGCTGCGCTACAACCTCGAAAAACCAGTCTATGAGACGAAGGGATTTGAAGTACAGCCGGAGGTTCCGCTCACTACGTACTTTAACCAGCGTCTGGCGGCCGCCGAGCAGGGCAACAATTTTACGGATCCCATTATCATTAATAAATCCGGGCCAGTGAACGGCGGAAAGTCCATGTATGATTGGGACAAGAATAACTTCCAGCCGCGCATTGCCTTGGCATGGTCCCCGAGCTATTCCAGTGGACTACTGCACTCGCTCTTTGGCGACAGTGGAAAGTCCGTCATACGGGGCGGGTTTGGACTAACCAACGACTATTACGGTCAAGCCCTGGCCGTTGACTTTGATTTGAACAACACCCTGGGCTTCACTTCCAATTACACAACTCCCGCAAACACGTACGATTCGATCCCCGGTCCCAGGCCTCTCGCGCCGCTGTTCACCGATTTTAACCAAGACGTACGCACGCTGCCGAACGTGGAAGTTCCTCCTGGTCTGGTCTTCCCGTTGCAGCAACCGAGCGATGAAGGGGGGCGCATCGAAACCAGTATTGACTCCAAGCTGCACGCGCCCACCGAATATGTCTTCAATCTCACATTTGAACGTCAGTTTGGCCGGGCCACAACCCTTTCAGTTTCCTACGTGGGCCGGATGGCGCGAAGTCTTCTGGCGCGCCGGGACGTGGCGGCTTTCAATAACGTGCGAGATCCGCAAAGTGGCATGGATTGGTATACCGCAGGGACCATGCTCGAAAAACAGCGTCAGCTGAACGTGGACACCGCAAACATTGCGTCCATTCCGTTTTTTGACAATCTTTTCCCGGCAAATCTCGTCGAACTCTACAACATCGATCAAGACGCCGGTTTCCCGACCAATTGGACACCAACCCAGGTATTTTACGGTTTGATGAGCCGTGGAGGGGGGTCGCAGCCCACCAATCCGTTTGCCTTCTTTGCAGGAAATGATTGGACGGACACAGAGGCATTGACGGACCAAGTACTCACTAATTTCGGCCTGCCCACACGTTTCATGCAGCCGCAGTATGGAGCCTTATCGGCCTGGAGTACGATCGGCAATTCCAACTACCACGGTCTAACAGCGACCCTTCGTGAGCGTTTCAATTCACTGACCCTGGACTTGAACTATACCTATTCACACTCACTCGATGATGCATCGGGAATTCAATTAGGGAGTGGGTTCGGCACCGCATTTATTACCAATCCCATCCGCCAGCGGGATAGCTATGCCAACTCGGATTTCGACGTTCGCCACCTCGTCAACATGTCTGCCGTGTGGCAGCTGCCGTTTGGCCGAGGCAAGCGTTTCGGCGACACCGAGAGTAAGGCATTGAACGCGATTATCGGTGGTTGGCAGTTGTCGAGCATCTACCGCTGGAACACCGGATTGCCCCTCACTTCGCCCACCGACGATGCGCGTTGGGCTACCAACTGGAACGTGCAGGCCGGGGTGACCCCGACCAGTCCAGTCCATACGTGCGTATCGCGGTCCGACGGGCAGCCCAAACTCTTCGGCGGCACCGGTTGCGACATCAAGGCGATTTATCAGAGCTTCCGCAACGCCTATCCCGGCGAGACGGGTCCGAGAAACTACCTACGCAGCCCCGGTTACCAGAATGTCGACCTGGGTTTGTCCAAGTCGTTCACGATGCCGTGGAGTGAGAAGCATCAATTGCAGCTTCGCTGGGACGTGTTCAACGTCGCCAACCTGCAGCGCTTTGGGAACATCGATTTGAGCCGCACGGGATTCGGGGTGGTGCGCGATCCGGCACTGCGAAATGTGAATCCCCCGACCAACTGGTCGGACTTTACCGGCATCCAGGGCCGACCGCGAGAGTTTGAAATTGGAGCGCGGTACTCGTTTTAGGGAGACCTGTGCGGCACCCCCAAGGCTGCGGAAACGGCCCACCGGGGGTAGTAATTACCTGAAAGTGCGGGTTTTGCAGCCCATCTTTCAACCGCAGGGCATATCGGGCGCTTCACCCGGCCGAAAACTGGTTGAATTGGAATGAGATAAATTTACAAAAACGAGAGATAATTGAGAAAATAGTTCTATTAAATCGATATAACAGCCCTTGACATTGATTGGCAATCTGTCCTAAAAGCTATCTCACTTATGCAGAACTGAGTGGGTGGTGGGGTGGAGCAGGACGGTTGCGCATATTCACGTGGTCTTACGGTATCTCAGCTCGTCGCCAATTCGTGAATCCCCAGATGTTCCCGCCCGCGGTGCAAACTCAAATTCTTAGGTGATGCTCGAAAGGAGCAGCTCATGAAGGATTTTCATTTTGTTCGCGGCATTTTTGTTTTTATGGCCGCTTTATTTTTGACGATAGGCGGAGCATACGGACAGTCAGGAACGACTTCGCTACACGGCGTGGTGACGGATAAGAGCGGAGCGGCAGTAGTGGGCGCTAAAGTTACGTTGTCTAGTCCAGGTTCCGGATCAAGCCGTGAAGACGCAACCGGTGCTGGAGGAGAGTACGATTTTCTCTCGCTTTCGCCGGGCACGTACACTCTGACCGTTGAGATGACCGGCTTTAGTAAGCATGAACAGACCAACTTGCAACTGCTCGTAAATACGCCGACTACCGCCAACGTGAAATTGGAAATAGGTACTGCGCTGCAGACAGTTGAGATTTCGGCACAGACCGTCACGCTGAATACGACAGATGCATCTCTTGGAGCGGCCTTTAGCGAGAAGCAAGTGAGGGAACTGCCGCTCGAAGCCGGCAACGTGCCGGAGCTGCTGTCGTTGCAAGCTGGGGTGGCGTATACGGGCAATCGACCGGACATGAATCGGGATACGGATACCCGCAGTGGTGCTGTAAACGGCGCTCGCAGCGATCAGAGCAACATCACTCTGGATGGAGTCGATGTCAATGCGGATGTCACGGGATATGCTTTTACTTCTGTTTTACCCATCACGCAGGATTCTGTGCAGGAATTTCGTGTGACAACGTCGAATTACAACGCGGATGAAGGTCGTTCATCGGGAGCGCAGGTTTCCCTTGTTACCAGGAGCGGAACCAACAATTTCCACGGGTCGTTGTTTGAATCGCACCGGAGCACTGGAACGAGTGCGAACGATTATTTCGTGAAGCTGGCTGAGTTGCAGTCCGGAGCGCCAAACGAGCCGCCCAAACTGCTTCGCAACAACTTTGGAGGTGCGTTCGGCGGTCCGATCATGAAGGACAGGCTGTTCTTCTTCATCAACTATGAAGGGCACCGGCAAAGAGAAGCGCAAAGCGTTGTTCGCATTGTGCCTAGCGCCGCCATGCAGGATGGAGTCATCCAATACCAATGCCAGACCCACGACGATGGAAGTCTGGACACAGCGACATGCCCGGGGGGCGCAGTTCAGGGTCTTAGCGCATCACATACGGTCCAACCAGGCTATTTCGGTCTAACACCTGGACAAATTCAGCAGATGGATCCGCAGGGAATTGGGATCAGTACGGGCGTCATGATTCCATACTTGCAGTCTTTTTCCCCATTTCCGGCGAACGACAATTCCGTCGGTGATGGAGTGAATTTCGTTGGCTACCGGTTTACCGGACCTGTTGCCATCAATACAAATTGGTACATCGCGCGCGCAGATTACAAACTAACCAGCAACGGCAACCACACGATTTTCTGGAGAGGAGGGCTGCGTAACGATACCGATGCCGGCGTGCCTTATTTCCCAGGTCAAGCGCCAGAAACAACGCAGGTAGATTACAGCAAAGGTTATGCGGTCGGCTACACTGCGGTACTAAAGCCCAATCTGGTCAACAGCTTCCGGTACGGATATACACGGCAAAGTTTTGGAGTAAACGGCAATCAGACAGAGGACGTGATTTTCTTCCGAGGATTGAACGACAACAGCACTCCCAATAATTCCAGCCTTGCGGTGACAAACACATCCAACTTCCAGGTGCCTGTTCATGTCTTTGCAGACGATGTTTCCTGGACGAAGGGAACTCACACCCTACAGTTTGGTGTGAGCATCAACATTTTACGCAATCCGCAATCCAACAATCTTAATTCCTTTAGTTCTGCTTCAGATAACCCCTCGTGGTATGACAAAGCTGCCCTTGCCGGCACCAATAGTCCGGGGCACTTCGACCCGGGATGCTCAACTGGCGTGGGTGCTTGCGGGGGCGCCGCTTATCCGGCGGTCGACAGCGGCTTCGGTAATAATTACGATTATCCGTTGGGTGCATTGCTGGGTCTAATTCCCCAGGTCAATGCGCAATACAATTTCACCAAAACCGGTGGCACTCTTGCAGATACAGAGCCTGTTTCACGCCGATTTGGCGCCGACGCTTATGAAATCTATGCGCAGGATCAGTGGAAAATTAAGCCCAACCTAACTCTCACCTATGGGTTGCGTTATTCTCTTTTTTCTCCGCCTTGGGAAACGAACGGGCTGCAAGTTACTCCGAACATCAGTTTGAGTGACTGGTTCAACGAGAGAGGCGCTGGAATGCTACAGGGAATTCCAGCCAATGCCGCGCCTCCCCTCAGTTTCGATTTGGGTGGTCCTGCGAACAACGCTCCCGGCTTTTACAATTGGGACAAGAAAGACTTTGGTCCACGTGTGTCTCTGGCTTGGTCTCCTGGGTATCAAGGTGGACTGCTTGGGAGTCTCTTCGGCGGGCCCGGAAAGTCCACGATCCGCTTGGGCGCAGGAATTGTGTATGACCGCCTCGGTCCTGCACTGCTGGGGACATTTGACTCCCAAGGATCGTTTGGGCTGTCTACCGGTCTGACGAACACGGGCGGGTTTGAAACTCCGGCAATTGCACCTCGACTAACTGGTTTGACCGGGTTAAGCAATATTCCAACTACCGATCTCGACGGAAACGTTTTGTTTGCACCTGCACCAGCAGGTACTTTCCCGCAAACATTCCCTAGCGGAATTGATGGAGCCACAGGCTCCTACGCCGTTTATTGGGGCATGGACAACAAAATCAAGACGCCTTATTCCTATACGTTTGACCTCTCAGTGGGGCGTGATCTCGGACATAATTTCGAACTGAATGTTGCTTACGTTGGGCGCCTGTCCCATAGGTTACTTACTCAGGCAGATGTGGCTTCGCCCCTTGACCTCGTTGATCCAAGCACAAAGGTCGACTATTTCGCGGCCGCTACAGCATTGGCCAAGTTGTACAGACAAGGGATACCGACGGCCGACATCACCCCTGCGATGGTTGGCCCAACAGCCCAGTATTGGTACAACATGCTTCAGCACGTACCATCGTACGGCTTGTTCTGCAGTGGCGGAAATACGCCGGATGCCTTGCAGGCCGCATATGACCTTTTTTCTTGTTTTTCAGGCAATGAAACCACCGCAGTTCAGGTCTTGGATCAGGGATTTGTTACCGATTCTTTGGGTAACAGCGTCTACGCGGTTGGTGGCCCGTACAGTTTCGTAGACCCGCAATTTGCCGCGCTTACGGCGTGGAGGTCGATTGGCACGGCTGCCTATAACGGATTGCAAGTCACCTTGCACCGGCACTACAGCAACGGTTTGCAATTCGATGTCAACTACACCTATTCAAAATCCATTGACCTTTCATCGGATGCAAACCGCATAGCTGCTTACGGTGGGTTGGGCGGCCAGATGATCAATCCTTGGCAGCCCAAGGCATTACGCGCGGTCTCCGACTTTGATCTGACTCATCAAATCAATGCGAATTGGATCGCGGAACTTCCCTTTGGCAAAGGAAGGTGGATAGGCAGGGAGTCACATGGCTTCACCGAGGCAATTATCGGCGGATGGCAGTTATCCGGGCTCGCGCGCTGGACCAGCGGGTTTCCTATCGGTGTAACCAACGGCGCACAGTGGCCGACCAACTGGGAACTTTCTGGGTTTGCGACACAGATTGCTCCGGTCACCACAAGAGGTGCTGTCAAGAATCCTGACGGCACCGTCAATATATTCGGGAATGCTGCGGCCGTAAATGCGGCGTTCGGTTCATTTGATTCGGATTTCCCGGGTCAGGTTGGCAACCGCAATGCTCTTCGCGGAGACGGCTTTGCTGGACTGGATCTCGGCCTCAGCAAGCGTTGGAAGATAAGGGAAGGACATAGTCTGCAATTCCGCTGGGATGTCTTCAACGCTTTGAATCTAACTCGGTTTGACGTACAAAGTTTGAGTTTGTCGGTTACCAACTCCAGTAACTTTGGCAATTACACTGGATTGCTGACAAACCCGCGCGTAATGCAGTTTGCGTTGAGGTATGAGTTCTAGTCCAACCTAAGTTAAATCTACTACCGCCGGGAAGCGCGAGCTTCCTGGCAGTCTTTTTTTGTGGATTCAAAAGATATTCGCGATTGACGCGCACCGGCAAAACTTGCGGGCAATCTCGTGATTTTGCGAGAACGGGGTACTATACGAAAAATGACCTGGGCTCATTTATTTAACTTTTCTTGACAGTCCTGCCAAGGTGGCCTAAAACTTTAATCAAATGGAATGAAGCTGATTGTGGTCATGGAATGACCTACGGTCATTAACTGCCCTTCGCGAGTGAGGGAACCATGAAAGCCGCTGGGGGAATTTGTCGAGTGGCGCAGTTTTGCGTCTCCCCGCATTAATTTGATCATAAATTTTGGTGCAAAACTGGAGCCTTCATGAGCAGACTCGCAAGGAATCGTTTTTGGCTGACGACATTTTTTGCTTTCTTGGTTGGAGTTTTCCTCCCCTGTAATTCAGTCGCACAATCGACAGCCCGGCTGGCGGGAACCATCAAAGACCCGTCCGGAGGCTCGGTGGCAGAGGCCACAGTTACGCTGACGAACGAAGCTACGAATGTGAGTCGTACAGCAAAAACAGACACCGACGGCAACTACCTCTTTTCGCTTGTGGAAATCGGAACCTACCGGCTGGCGATCGAGCACGCGGGATTCAAGAAAAACGTTCAGAGCGGTATCAAGCTCGAGGTGAACCAGAACGGCCGTCTCGACGTCACTTTGGACCTGGGCCAGGCTTCAGAAACGGTGGAAGTGTCGGCGGCCGTGCCGCAGGTGGATACTTCGGGCGCCATGCTGGGAAAGGTCGAGGATACCAAGCGGATTCAGGACTTGCCGCTTGTCGATCGCGATACGTTGCAGCTCGGCTTGCTGCAGGCCGGCGTATTTGCCAAGGACGAAGACGACGGCTCGAATAACCCGTTCAACGTCAGCGGACAGCGATCGGAGTCGCTGACATTTCTCGTCGATGGCGCGGACAATACGGACTTTTTGAATAACAACATTGCGGTGAGTCCGAATCCGGATGCCGTGGCGGAGTTCAAGATTCTGACCAACAACTATGATGCGGAATTTGGGCGGTCGAGCGGCGGCGTCGTAAACCAGGTCATTAAATCCGGTACCAACCAGATTCACGGGACGGCATTTGAATTTTTGCGCAACGATGTTTTCAATGCCAAGGACTATTTTTTGTCGCAGGATGATCCCAAAGCTTCCTTCAAGAGGAATGTATTCGGGGGAACCATCGGAGCGCCAATCATAAAGAACAAGACGTTCATCTTTGCGGCGTACCAAGGAGCGCGGCGAAGAGAAGGGCAGGTTTCGGCACAGCAGACGGTGCTGAGCCAGGCGGAACGGGACGGAGATTTTGGCGAGCTATGCACGGGCAATGGCGGCACATTTAATGCAGGAGTTTGCCAGGGCGGAGGAACGCAGTTGTTCAATCCGGGAGACGGGTCGCCCTACCCAAACAACGTGGTACCGGTCAACCCGATTTCCGCGCAGTACATGGCAAAATATTTGCCGCTGCCAAACCGTCCCGACAACGGTTTCCTGTTTTCGGCAACCTCGGCGATTGACGAAGATCAGGGAATTCTGCGTATCGACCACAATTTGACCTCCCGTGATACCTTGTCGGCCTTGTATCTGGTCAACGACCTGCGCGATCAATTTCCCTTCATCGTAGGCAAGGGCGCCTCGAGCGGCGGCACTTTGCCGATTGGCTCGGGATTCACGGATACGGACCGGAACCACGTCCTGAGTCTGACCTGGACCCATACATTTACGCGCGGCTGGATCAACGAAGCGCGTGTTTCCGCCAATCGCACGGCAAACATACAGGCAAGTCCGACAGACACGACTTCTCCTTCCGACTTGGGATTTACCAACATCAATCCGGACGAACCGTCGGGAACGGCGCCACCAATCCTCTATACGCTGGGATTTACCATCGGGCCTTCGCCGCAGGGACCAACCAAACTGCACGACATGACCTATCAATACCAGGATCACGTCACGATTCCGCGGGGCCGGCATGAATGGAAGTTTGGAGCGGACATCCGGCGTGTGCAGAATAACTTCAACTACGATTTTTATACTAACGGCAGCTACGATTTTGGCGGTTATTACGACATAACCGGAGACAGCTTCGCCGATTTCGTAGGCGGATTTCCCGATAACTACTACCAGTCGGCCAACGCCGTATATGGCATCCGGACCACTTCGCAGTATTACTACGGACAGGACACCTTCAAGATTTTTCCGCGTTTGACTCTCGTGCTGGGAGCGCGCTATGAATACAACAGTCCGCTAACCGACGTACACAACAACGTACTTGGATATTTTGGACCGAACGCGCAGTCGACGGTATTTCCAAACGCACCCGCGGGCATTCTCTATCCGGGAGATCCTGGGACTCCCAACAACGCGCTGGTGTATCCCGACAAGAATAATTTGGCTCCGCGTTTCGGATTTGCCTGGGATGTCTTCGGCAATTCGAAAGTCGTGATGCGCGGTGGATACGGAATTTTCTATGACATCGTGGACGGGGCGCTCAACCTGCAGTTTGGAGGACAGCCGCCGTTTGGCGACATCACAAACTTGTTTTATTCCTCGGCAAGTTTTCCGGATGCAACAGTAAATTCATCTCCCAACTATCTGGCCGATCCATTTAACACGTTTTCGCCGGGAACCATGAATCCGTATCCATTTCGGGCCAGTGGAAACGTTGGGCAATTTTTCGACCCGAAGATTTCTTTTGCCTATGTCACCGATCCGCACTTCCGGACACCATACTCGCAAAACTTCAACTTCGGCTTCCAGTTCCAACTGGCGAAGAACACCGCTCTTGAAACGGTTTACGTCGGGAGCCTCGGACGGAAGCTAATCAGCAGCGTGGATGTGAATCCGCCGGATCCCGCAATTGAAGAGCAGCAACTAGCAAATCCAATTGGTGGATTCGTCAATCCAGAGTGCGCTCGCCCCCTGGCTGGTTGCAGCGATCCGACGGATCCGAATGGCACACCGACAAATATTGGACAGTTGCTCACGAATAAAAGCAGCGGCATTTCGGACAGCCATCAATTGCAGGTGACTCTCGACCAGAGATACAGCCATGGCGTTTCCTTCCGGGCTGCGTATACGTTTGCGAAAACGATTGACCTGACCTCGGGATTCCGTTCGCGATCGGGGACCTACACGGATCCGTTCGACCCCGAACTGGATCGCGGACCGGCGGATTTCGATGTGCGAAACCGCTTTGTAGTCAGTGCAACATGGGACCTGCCGTTCAGTAAAACGTTCGAAAGCCATCGTGTGCTCCACAAAATAGTGGAAGGATGGCAGGCGAATATCATCGCGTCGTTCCAGTCGGGAACGCCGTTTACAATTTACGCGCAGCAGGATAACAGCGGACAGAACAACACTCTGGATCGCGTCGACCTGGTTGGGCCGATCCAATATTTGGACCCGCGGGCGCCAGATCATTTCTGGTTCAATACCGCGTCGTTTGATCCTTTCAGCCCGGCAAACAATCCATTGGGCTCGGTGGCATCGTTTGGAAATCTCGGACGCAATCGGTTGCGCGGACCTGGCTTCCAGAACTGGGACATTTCTTTTAACAAGACGACAAAAATGACGGAGAGAACCTCTCTTGAATTTCGGGCGGAAATGTTCAACGCCTTCAACCATGTAAATTTCCTGAATCCGGATACTGGAGCGCAAGACGGCACGTTTGGCGTGATCAGCGGAACTCGAGGACCGCGTCTCGTTCAGTTTGCGCTGAAGTTTATCTATTAGGGTATCTGGCAAATTGGCAAGGCGCCTGTCGCGGGGGCGCCTTGCCTTTTGCAGTCAGAGAATATGCACTGGATTTGGGCGAGGCAGTGTGGACCCCCTGTGGTGGCGAAAAACGTCCAGCAAACCATCTGGCCGCCGTTGCTGGCGTATGCTAATCTGTAAGTCCGGCTTAGGTCTGTCCCGCAGGCCCAAGCTTGTTTGTCGGGGCGTAGCGCAGCCTGGCTAGCGCGCCTGGTTCGGGACCAGGAGGTCGAAGGTTCAAATCCTTTCGCCCCGACCACTTTATCTCCCGCTCTCATATAGACTTAGAGGGAAACTGCTTCCTCTAGTTCGACCTCAAAAACTTGTCCAAACTCGCCAAACTTGTCCAACAGCGGGTTTTAGGGCAGTGTGAATCCGAGTCCAACTTTGGCCACGCACTCCTGCCGCCACCGGACGTTGTCCAACAATTGCTTGCCGTAGCGCCCTGACATTTCTCCGTTCGCGTGCCCCATCCAATAATCAAGGAGCAGAGTTCGAACTTCGCTCATTCGCAGAATGGCTTCACGAAACCGGCGGAAAATGTGGAAGCCCGCCGATGTGCGTCCCATCTTTTTGAGGATGGGATGCAGACTGTCCCGCAAAACATTGCGCGGGAAGAGAGGCAGACTACGGGTGGTCTGAAGTGGTGGTGGCGGCTTCACTGTAGATGACAAGGGACAGCAAGGAACAACTGGCGCGATTGACAATGTCCCATAAATATGGGAGCATGGCCTCATGAAGACCACTTTGGAAATTCCCGATCCCATCTTTCGTCGTGCCAAATCCGTTGCGGCCGAACGTGGAATTCCTTTTCGCGAATTTGTCACAGAAGCGGTGAAGGACAAGCTGGTAGCCGACGCCAAGGCGGCGGAACAGCCTTGGATGGCTGCTTTCGGGAAGCTCCGACACTTGCACAAAGAAACTGCGAAAATTAACCGTCTCATTGAAGAGGAGTTCGAGCAGATTGAAGCCGAAGATCGACAATGATTTTGGACACGAACGGCCTTTCGGCCCTAGCAGACGGTGAGTCGCGCCTCGAACCGATCCTTCGAAAGGCGACTCAAATCGCTGTTCCGGTCATCGTTTTAGGCGAATACCGATATGGCATCCAGCACTCTCGCGAGCGGCAACGCTACGAACGCTGGCTTGTCGAATACCTTCCAAAGTTTCGGGTATTGATTGTAGATGAGCAGACAACAACCTCCTATGCCACCGTTCGAGGTGAACTCAAACGAGGCGGAACCCCGATTCCTTCCAATGACGTTTGGATCGCGGCCCTCTGCCGCCAACACTCTCTTCCGGTGTTGAGCCGAGACCGGCACTTCGATCACGTCCCTGGACTCCGCCGCATCGACTGGTGACTGATGGGCAGCGACCAGTAATGAGTGGCTAGACGGAAAGAGGAGGGGCCCGGTTCGTCGCACCCGCCCCAAAATTAGGAAATACACCAACAAAGGGTACCAGGCGACGCTGAACGTTTTTCTGGTATTCCACGTACCCAGGTAGATTCTTTCGGGCTATCTTCATCGACTTCCGGTTTGCCAATTTCTGCCGAGTGGGAGCGAAACCGCTTACAAAAACCCATCTGCCCCGTCTATGGACCCAGAAGCGGTTCCATCCAACAGAGATTGATGAAGAAACTCGTCCAAGGCGATCGGCTTCTGTGCTGTCTCTTCCTGGCATGCGCCGGTTCTGCGCTTGGATGGGCTCATCCGCGTCAGAAGAAAGATGCATACCCGCCTTATCACGTTGATGGGGCGGTCTCCCGTCCGCAGGTGTTTGGGGAAGGGATCATCTCAACCGTGGATGATGAGATTGGCGGAACGTTTAGTCCCGACGGCACGGAGTTTTATTTCTCCCGATTCGTTCCTTACACGACGCTGCCACGTCTGGGTGTCATGTGTGTTTCCCGTTACCGCGATGGCCGCTGGGGAACTCCGGAGGCGCTGGCGTTCTCCGGCGAGTACCTTGACTATCCGCCGAAGTTGGATGTTGGAGGCAAGCGCATGCTCTTCGCTTCCTCTCGCCCGCTTCCGGATGGGAAAAGGGGAACGATTCGAATCTGGGAGGTGGAACGAACTGGGTCAGGCTGGGGTGAGCCTCGCCCGCTTCCAGATCCAATCAATCTGGCAGGCAGTTCCTGGAACGCGGACCCTTCCCTCACCGCTGACGGCGCCTTGTATTTCAGTTCCGACCGTGGCGGTTCGGGCACGCTGCACATCTATCGTTCGCGATTTACGGGTGGCCAGTACGCCGAGCCGGAAAAACTTGGCTCCGAAATCAACTCGGAGTTTAGCGAGTACCAGCCCTATGTCACTCCCGACGAAAAAATTCTAGTCTTCAGTTCCGTCGGCTCCGGAGAACCGCCGTACCGCCATCGCTCGGAAGAGCTGATGGGAGGCGGGAAGCCATACCCGCGTGGCGATCTGTACGTTAGCTACAGCCGCGACGGCAAATGGACGACCGCGCATCATTTCGATCACGAAATCAATACTTCCGCCGAAGAAGAATTCCCATTCTTAACTCCTGACGGACGGTATCTATTTTTCACGAGCGAACGCAGTGCGTTTACGGTTCCTGTAGGGAAGCGACTGGACTACAAGAGTCTCGAACGCAATCTTCATTCGATTTTCAACGGCCACGGCAACGTGTTTTTCATCGACGTGCAAACATTAGGTTTAACAAAGTGAATAAGGCGCTCACGAAAGTCCTGGCAAGCGGAGTCCTCCTGGCCTTCGTCTCGATACTGCTCTTGGCAGATTCATCTGCACAAAGCTCTCCAGATGTTCCCAAGCCGGAGCTCATCGGAGAAGACGTCGTCTCGACTTCATTTGATGAGTTTGGTGGCGCTCTGTCCTCTGATGGGACAGCTCTCTACTTCGATGTTACCGTCCCACCGCACTATCTCTACGTCATGTGCGAGTCCCACTTGCTGAATGGAAAGTGGCAAAGACCGGAGGTGCTGCCTTTTTCAGGTTCTTATCGAGATACGGACCCGGTTCTTACGCCGGACGGTAAGACATTGCTATTTGCCTCCGACCGACCGAGAGGCGGAATCGAGAGTCATAGTTTTTACATATGGGGCGTCGACAAGACAGAAAAAGGTTGGAGCGAACCACGCGCACTCGAAGGACCTGTTAATAGTGCTGGCAGCCAAGTGTTTGCATCGGCTGCGCGAAACGGCAATCTTTATTTCACTTCGGACCGCAACAAAGGCCAATTCGACATCTACCGGTCCCGCTTGGTGGATGGCAAGTATCAGCCCGCAGAAGATCTCGGCCCCAACATCAACGGCGAGGGAATCTGGAGCCTAGAAGCTTTGATCGCGCCCGACGAGAGTTATCTGTTGATCGGGAGCTTTGGCCGCCAGCCCAGCTTTGGCAATTCGGACCTCTTCATCAGTTACAACCAAAACGGAGTTTGGTCAAAACCCAAGAATCTGGGACCCGTCATCAATACTGCCGCCCGTGAATACAGTCCCAGAATTACGCCGGACGGGGAATGGTTGATCTTCACCAGTGAGCGCGGAATGCAGACGGATCATCGTGATCAACCTTTCAGCAGCGAGGAATTCAGTTCCCGCGCACGGAGCACTTTCAACGGCCTTGGTAATCTTTATCGCATTCCGATGGAATATGTGTTGCGATTCGCTGCGCCATGAGCGTTGCCCGAAATCGAAGCCTGCTCTCCGACGCCTTCAGTTCGGGTCAAGCCTCCGCTCCCGAATTTTTCAGATCATCGAGAACCTGCTCGAGATGCCGGAGTGGAAAAATGAACCGCTTCCTATTTTCAGAGTGGATGGCAATGAGGGACATCCCAACCCAGAGGGCGAAGAAGGCAAGGCCAGCAAGCGGATTCCCGTCGACACCTCCCTTGACGAAAAGAGTGAACGTGACCAGGACAATGATCGCACAGCTGAGGGGAACACCAATCCAGTCCATACGCTTCTTGAACCGGAAGAAATCGGCAAGCCGGGCGTACTCACCCTCCACTCTGTGAAAGACATCAGGGACCGCAGAGCCGCCCGCTTCCGAGGGGCGGCGGTACAATTTCCCCACTCTGCGTATAAGAGCGACGGTCAGCGGGATGTAGATCGCTCCTCCGGCGAGACAGAGGACCATGACCCGCATGTCGCCCCAATGGCGGACGAGCGTGTGCGCAAGGAACGAGTAGAGAACAATCTGGTACACAATTGCAGCCCAGACGAACTGACTAACCGTCTTGAGCTCTTTCTTGACGCGCGACGAGATGATCGCCTGAAGGTTTTTTCCAGTGAGCGGAGTATGGTCTACTTCATGGACTTTACCTTCCTTCCATGCAGTATCTATTTCATTGTTGGTTGCCATAGTTACTCCTCTGAATTATTGATTCCTTTGAAGGTGGTCTTTCAGCGCCCGCTTGATTCGTACCAAGCGAACACTCACGTTTGTTCTGGTGAGACCAGTGATGGAGGCAATCTCATCGTAAGTCTGATCCTCCAGATGGAGCAGAATGATCGCCTTGTCGATGTCGGTAAGCGCAGCAATTGCTTCATGCAAACGATGGACCTCCTCGACCGCGCTCGTGTGCTCGCTTGTGTGCGGGGCACGAGCAACCGCCTCAGTCAAATCTGCATTTCGCCGGGTCCGGGTGCTCCGCCGAATGTGGGTGATCGCCGTGTTCAGCGCGACTTTATACATCCAGGTGGAGAATTTTGATTCCCCCTTGAAGCGTGGATATGACTTCCAGAGTTGATACATGATGTCCTGGAAGACGTCTTCGCGCTCGACGGCATCGCGGCGGAAATAGGTATGACAAACGCGGTGGACAATTCCAATGTTCCGATTCAGGTCCGCCAGGAACGATGTTTCCGTCTCTGCGTGCATTCTGCCATCCCTTTTCCGTACACCCAATGAGTAGCCGGGGAGGAGAAAAAACTACACGTCGGGAGAGAATTTGGGGAAGAAATAACGACATTGCCCAATACGCGCACGAGCCGGACTTGACGGCGAGTCCCAAGCCCCTATTGGCCACTGACCGCGTTCGAGGCTCTTCAGGCGCGCCGAAGTCAGCAAAGAGCATCCACACCGGCAAGGCCAATGGTCCCGGCCCGTCCGCCGTGTACCACAAAAAGCCACTGAGGGCGGATGAGCATGTCCAATGTGCCTTGGACCAGATCGCCTCGCCTAGCGGACATGAGGCGCTCCTCCTGAACATCAAGATGAACAATATGCCTTTCCTCTTGATTGTCAAGATGAAGTATGTCGATAAAGTGTCTGGGAGTAGTTCCGCAATGCTGTCCGCTGTATTGGTCTCGAAGTTCAACTAGGAGTGCAGTGCCCCGCCCCTAGTTTGCCAAGGGGAATACTCATCGGCAGCTTTCCGGATTGCGAGTGGAGGACTGGCGGTAAAATCGAGGGGAGTCGGGTGGGGCAGTCAAGTTCATAACCCCGACAATTGGTGAGACTTACAGATCTGCGAGTTCGAGTGTCATGTCGGCGTTTTTCCAAGCGGCCTCAAATTCTCTTCGAACTTCCGCCACGCCGGCGATCTTCTTTTGGGCTTCCAAACTCCTCAGTAGTCCAAACAGCGACCGTGGATTCCGGGGATACTGATCGAGATCGGCGCGAAACACCGCCTCCGCTCGATCTGCGCTGCCGCTCTGGAGCAGCGCCGCACCAAGGGACTCCCGGACCGGATAAAACCATTCAGGCGGTTCGCCATAACTAAGTGTGTCCTCGATTTCAACCGCCCTCTCCCAATGCTTGATTGCACTCTCATTTTCGCCGTGGACAGCGGCCATCCGGGCGTCCAGGATGTTTGCAGCGAGCTCCAGAAAGGTTTGGGCTTTGTTGCCATAGAAGCTGAATTCCATGTCTGCGGGCGTTTCTTGGCGTGCGCTCTCCAGGATTTTTCGCTCAGTTTCCGCCATTTCCGTTTTGCCCTTGGCGGCAAACGCAGATCCGCGGGCAAAATGCCAGAACGTCGTTGTCATAGCTAGGGTCGCATCTGGGGGCTGTAGCTTTAGAATTTCGTCCCATCGGTGAAATCGCATGAGGACGAAGATCGTCGTTGGAAGGTAGGTTTCCGCGACAGGCATATGGTGGATCATCGGCCTGGCGTGCTCAACCAATTCACCCGCGGCCTTTCTCGCCTGATTAAGGTTGCCTGCCATGCCGGAGGAGGCAGCGAGAAAATGCAGATTGTGACAGTAATACATCATGTCGTACATGCTGCCGGTCGTGCCGCTCTCACGCAGATACACGTTGTCGATCTCAGCCCCATGCTCAGTGCTGCGCGCTGAGGCAGAGTAGTCGCCGATGCGCATGTAAATATGCGCGGGCATATGAACGAGATGCCCCGCCGAGGGCACGAGCGTCTCCAATCGTTTAGCGCTGGGAATAGCCCGCTCGGGATGTGGCGAAGCCTCCACGGCGTGGACGTAGTAGTGGTTCGCTCCGATGTGTTCTGGATCGCGTCGCAACACAGATTCCAGAACCGTAACAATTTCGTCCGTGCCTTCGGTTGCACGACCATCCAGACTCCACAATTTCCAAGGGTGCAGGTCCATCAGGCTCTCTGCGTACAGCGTGGCTGCGTCAAGGTCGTCTGGGTATCGCCCTCTTAGCTCTCGCATCGCCCCGGCGTAGTCAGCGTCGAGCTTCCTTAAATCAATTTTCGGGTCAGGCGAGTAGCGCTTGGCAAGAGCCTGAATGTAGGCGCGCTCGCTTTGCGTCGCGCCGTTGTGGAGCGACAACGCCTTCTGCACGGCCGCGTAGGCAGCCTTTTCGTGAGGCGGGTCAACATCCAGATTAATGCATGGGCCTAACGCCAATGCAACACCCCAAAACGCCATCGCCGACTGCGGATCCAACTCTGCCGCTCGCTGAAACGACCGAACGGCTTCATCATGGTTGAAAGCGAAGACCAGCGTGAGACCTTGATCGAAAAACCTCTGCGCTTCTGGATTCTTTGTAGAGATCCTGTGGTGATGTTGGCCCATACCGGGCATCAGGGCCGGGGACCTGGACTGGGCGAACAATGAACAGACGCCCGAAAGGAGCGCAAATACCGGGACCAGAAGTTTCATCCGGATTCTCCAAGCGTTCAAAAACTCTCTGATGTCTAAATCCCTTTAGATGCTTATACCACGTACGCGCCCACTGGCACCGAAGGGGGGTGTAATGACCGCGACGTCACAGTCCCGGACGCTAGGCTCCAGAAGCATAGGAATCCGGATTTGAGAAAGGGAGCCAGATACCCTGTTCCTTCAAGCACTCCTTCGATCATATGCAGAGTTCGTTGAAGCTCTAGGATTGACAGTAATCTTGGGTAGATGCATTTGTTGCGGGTAAAAAACGCGATCTTAGCAACAGCACGAATCCAAAGGTTTCACTCCATTTCCAAACCGGCGCTGCGTTTGCTTGACATCATGATGTTCTATATACGGTCATCAAGATGTGCGAACCACTCTTTCACTTGACGAGGATGTTGCCAAGTTACTTCGCCGCGAGATCCGCCGATCTGGCACTTCGTTCAAGGCTGCGGTGAACCACTTTCTGCGGCTGGGCTTGATGGTCTCAGGAAAGCCAGATCGAAAGCAGTTTTTGGTTCATCCCAGGCGATTGGGTTTGCCTCCGGGGTTAAGCTACGACAATGTGGAGGACTTGATCGAAGCGATTGAAGGTACAACGCACAAGTGATTGTCCTAGACGCAAATATCCTTCTATACGCATATGACGCCAGCTCGGAGCATCACGCCAAGGCGCGTGCTTGGATTGAGCAGATTTTCTCCAGCGGAGTACCGATTGGATTGCCTTGGCAAACGGTCGCTGCCTCCCTCAGGGTCGTGACGAATCCGAGGCTTCCCGGAAAGCGGTTCACGCCCCAAGAGCCTGGTGAGCTTGTTGATCAATGGCTGGAACAGCCCAACGTCCGTTTGTTGGCGTCTGGTGATCAACACTGGGTTCTGCTGCGTCAACTGATGATTGACGGCCAAGCCCGGGGTCCTCTCGTGCCAGACGCGCAGCTCGCTGCCTTAACCACCGAGTACGGCGGAATTCTTCACACAACGGACCGTGACTTCGCCCGTTTCCCTGGATTGCGCTTTGCCAATCCGCTCGAATAGGCAGCTGGCTCAAAGCGACGTCAGGGAAAGCTTTTGGGATTCTCGGTACGCTATTTTCGGGGCCAGGAGGTTTAAGGTCCAAATCCTTTCGTCCCGCACAATTTCTTCTGCAGCACTGCAGGTGATTTTGTAGACGGTCAGGTGCCCAAGTTTCAACAGGCAAGAATGCTGTTCGATTCCATCGCTCCCACCGACAATCTTCTGAAGGATGAATACACCTCATCGAGCGAGCGGCCTGTCCCGTAAGAATCATTCAGAGTACCCACGCATGATGTCGCTCGAAAATGGATAGCCGTGGAATTACCAGGTGAGTTTTAGGAGGGAGACGCTTTGGCGTGGCAGAGAAAGATCTATTTCTAGCTGGCGGTTCTGAGAGACAGATATCCTAGTGGGGGCAACAGCTTGCAGGTGGCCGGCGGATTCGATTTGACGGTATTGGGTGGGAGTTGGTTGTTGCGGGGATCCCAACCGTTGCCAGGTGGAATAGGAGTTGCTGCTCGTGGCGTCGATGCGGAAATTCTGGGTGTCGACATTCCGGATGGCGGCATGTGAGGAAATTCCCGTAACCGTGAGTCTGACAGGGGAGTCGGGGGCGGGGAGGTCGTCGTCGTGGTAATTCCAAAGAAGGATGGTGATTTCGTGGTCGTGGCCAGTGGCGATGACGCCGATGTCAGGATTCTGGCGAACGCCGGATTTCAAGAAATCTTCCAGAGGGATGGCGGCGGGGTTTTCTACCTCCAGGCGGTGGCCGTTTAGCAGGGCGAACATACGGAAGGTATTAAGGACGGGTTTGTCGATGCCGTTGGTGGCGAGTTCTCGGTAGCCGGCGAAGTAGGGTTGGTTTTCGAATTCAAAAGACCAGGTGACCGCGCCTTGAAAATTGATTTGTTCCGTTTGTGCCAGCGCCTGGATCTGATTCATGACCGCGGCAGTGTAGGAAGCGAAGAGTGGGCCGTTTCTGTAGGCATTTTCAGGATGCTTTTGCGCTGAACAAGCAGCGCAACCTTCAGGATCAGATTCTCCGAGGATGATAGGAGTGCGTTTATATTCGGGGAAGGAAGCGACAACCTGAAAGCCACGTTGAATCGCCATCAGTTGATTGCGGATGCCCATTCGAACGTGGTTGTCGACTAATTGGGGGGAGCCTTTGGGATGGAAGCTGATAAAGTCCACGGGTGCGCCGATCCCTCCAGCGGCGTAATTTCGTTCGTGCGCACAGTGCTGGAGAAAGAGACGGAGAAATTCGGCGGCACGGTCGTTGCCCGGGCCGGTGGTTTCTGGTCCACCGATTTTTGCTTGCGGTAGGGCTTTGCGTACAGCGGCGGCGGAAAAGTCATAGAGCTGGAAATATTCGTCGCGCGTGCCTTTCCAGTAGTCGATGTCGGGTTCGTTCCAGACTTCCCATAGCCAGGTATTGGTTTCAGCTTCGCCATAGCGGGCGCGCAGGTGATCGACGAAGTGGAAAACGAGGTCGGACCACTTTTGATAATCCTTCGGAGGATAGGCCCAGCCGGTGTAGATGGAGCCATTGGGAAAACTGTGGCGATACGGTTCGGGATGGGTGGAGAGAGCTTTCGGCATGAAGCCAAGTTCGACGAGCGGCTTAATGTTTAGCCCGTGGTAGGTGTCGAAAATTTGGTCGACGAGTCTCCAATTGTAGACCGGCTGGCCGTTGGCATCTTCGGTGTAGACATTGGTGGAACCCCATTTCAGGGAAGACGAGCCGTCGCCGGTGGTGAACAGATTGTGCGTGCGGATGTAGATGGGGACAGGGCTCATTGTGGCGAGTTCGCGCAGGAGTTTCTGGCCGTTGGGGGCGTAGGTGTAGTTCGGTTCGTCGTAGCCGAAATAGTTCCAGATGGGTTGCCAGGCGGCCTGCGGGTGATCGGCTTTCACTGCGATGCGGATGGGAGCAGTTGTTTCCTGGGCCAAGGACTTTATTGTTGAGAAAAAGGCCTCCGCTAACAGGATTGCAGCAAAAAGAACCCTTGTCCGAGTCCAACTCTGACGTGGGTGGGTGTTCGGCATGATTCCCTGCGGCAAAAGGTATCCCTCTGAAATCGAATTATCAAGTGCGATGTTGTCTGACGGATCGGTTTCGAAGAAATTGTTAACGCCCTGAAGTTTGTCGGCGTGGTCGCGGGAACGGGCGAGGGGACCACAGACTAGAGAGGAGGGTGCGGACTCGAGAGTGATCCTGCCTGTTAACCAATGCTTTGCCTTCGTTTTGAACACTTCGAACAACTACTGCCCGTGTGCGGGCTAAAGCCAAGTGATAAGGCAAGCGAAAGCCCGGCGAACCAAACTGCTACCGCCCGTTCTCGAGCCCATATATCTTCCGGTTTGACAGTAATCCGCCTAGGATCGACGCGAAGCGCTTCTTACAAGGCGGCACACCGGTACCAACCCGGCCCCTGCGTCGTCCCTATTTGGCGGTACCCAAATGTAGATCCAGGGCTTTTTTTGGGTATTCGCGAGAGTCCTTGATGCATCAAAGACGTGACGATGGTTCTAATTCCAGTGCCTGGGATCGAGGTCCAACCATGAGTCCTGTCAAGAACATCATGTTTCCCGTGGACTTTTCCATATCGTGCGTCGCTATGTCTCCATACGTGCAACGAGCGGCAAAACTACTTGGTGCGACGGTTTCGCTGGTGCACGTAGTTGACCCCGCCGCCTTCGATGTGTTCGAAGGCTACGAGCTCTATCAAAGACCAATGTCCGAGGTGTCTGAAGAGCACAGAATCGTTGCGCAGCGGAAGCTGGATTCTTTTCTGAAGGAGGAGTTTCCGCTCGCCGAGTGCCCCCGGATACTCGAGTCGGGAGATCCAGGAACGCGCATCGGCGAGATTGCGAGAGACGAAGAATTCGATCTCATCATCATCCCCACGCATGCTGGGCGATTCCGGCAGATGTTGCTGGGTTCGACTGCGGCCAAAGTCCTCGACGAGGCACCTTGCCCGGTGTTGACGAGCAAACACGCGCAAACGATCGCCCCGAGGCCTTTAGAACATCGCGAGTGGCTTTGCGCAATCGATCTGTCCCGGTATGCAGAAAACGTGCTACGCACCGCCAAGCGAATTTCGGAACAGGCTCGCGCCAACTTGTCGCTGATCCATGTTGTGAACGAGGAGAGCCAAGCGGCGTCGAATACTTTGGGTTTAGAAAAGGACAGACCCACGAAAGAAATGCGAGAAGCACACGAACAACTGATGAAAATTGCGAACGAGGCTGGTATTTCGGCCAAGACACGGATTGCGAGGGGACCGGTGAAGAATGCATTGCTGCAAGGAGCGGCCGAATTCGACGCGGATGTGCTCATTATTGGGCGAAATTCGGAGAGAGAGTCCGGCGGACGATTAAGAGACTTGACGTATGCCGTAGTCAGGGACTCGCCTTTCCCCGTGGTGAGCGTGTGATGGTGAATCTGGCGGAATGCCTCCGTAGCTTGTCCTCGTGGTTGCCGTGTGCCGGGGAATAGGTCCTCGCGTCACTCTTTCGCGCCGTTCAGAAAGAACAACATCGTCACAGGAGTTGTGCCTTTGTTTCGCCAGGCGTGGCGCGTACCGTTTTGCACAACGACATCGCCGCGCCTGAGATGAATGGTCTTGGCGTCATCGAGTTCCAGCCAAATCTCTCCTTCATGAACGACGGCGTAGTCAACGGTGTTGGTCTTGTGCATCCCGGGATCTTCTTTTTCAAAGTGATCGGCTAGTCCTCTCAAACGAATCAGCGCTTCGTCTCGTGCAGCCTCGCCTTCAAAAGACGGATCCGCGAAGACCGAGTCGGGCGGAAATGTGACGAAGTGAAGACTCGTGCCGCCGGGCCCAGGAACAACAGAGTCGGGATACTGGTCCAGCCTTTGGTTCTTGCTTAGGTCCGGGATCGCGGAGTTGACCCAGATGAGCGTGTGCTGGTAGCCGGGCACTGTGTTGAACTCGTAGGCCGGTAACGGTTGGTCGCTTTGAACGACGGACTTCCCGCTTACATTTTCCGTTACGATACGCCGGTAAATACTCGGCTTCCCACTACGCTTAAGCGACTCTTTTTTCCTGGAGGCCTTGCCATTCATAGCCTTTCTCCTTTGCGCGTCAATATGGTCTCGCGGGCGTTCCAAACGATTCGAGCAAACAGTTCTCCCGCCTTTTCGGTTAAATTTGGGCTCTGCCGCCGTCAACGAACAGTTCGATACCCGTGACGAAACTGGAGTCATCGGAAGCGAGAAACAACGCCGCCTTGGCAACTTCCTCAGGTTCCCCCATGCGTCCCATGGGGATGGTGGACACAATCCTCGCCAGCACGTCGGCAGCTTGCCGATTTGCCAGAGGCGTATTGATGGGACCCGGGCTAACAACGTTTGAGCGGATACGGCGGTCCTTCAGGTCCGTAGTCCAGGTTCGCACAAAGGAACGGATTGCAGCCTTGCTCGCGGCGTAGACGCCGAAGGCGGCCGTACCCTTAACACTCGCGACCGAGCCGTTGAGAATGATAGAGCCGCCATCCTGCAGTAGCGGTAAAGCCTTTTGCACCGTGAACAGCGTTCCCCGCACATTGATGTTGAATAGTTTGTCGAAATGCTCTTCGGTGACGGCCGCCAAGGGAACAAATTCGCCCACGCCGGCGTTGGCAAAAACAATATCGATTCGCCCCTTCAGTTTGGAGACCGTCTCGTAAAGACGATCAAGGTCGGCGAGGTTGGCAACGTCACCCTGAACGCCATAGACATTGCTGCCGATCGCCCGCACAGCCTCGTCGAGTTCCTTCTGGCGGCGGCCCGTGATGAAGACATAGGCACCCTCTTTGACGAAAAGTTTTGCTGCAGCCAGCCCAATTCCTTCAGTGCCGCCGGTGATGACGGCGATTTTGCCTGCGAGCTTTTTAGACATTGTTTTCACCTGTTCTTGCCGAGTTTCAGCGAATATTTGCACCCAGTCTCATTTGTACTGTGGGAAGTTCATTCCGAACATCGGAGCGCCGCTCTTCGATTGCTCTTCTGTGGCCTCGTCCTGAATGACGTCCCAATGCTCGACAAGGATTCCGTTTTGCATGCGCACAATATCTGCGGCAATCCAATTCACCGGGGCGCCGAAACCGCTGAATCTCCCGTGCACAATCACGAAGTCGCCCTCGGCCACGATCGTTCCGGGTTCGTACTGCAATGTTGGCGGGATACTCTTGATGAGATTGAACAGACCATCGCGGCCCGGCGCGATATGAGCGCTGTGTTGAATGTAATGGGGGGACCAGTAGCGCTCGGCCGCTACGTAATCCCGTTTGTTGAAGAGCGTGTCGAAGGCCTCCAGAACGAGCGCCTTGTTTTCCTCTTGTTTCGTCCGGCTCATTGAATTTCTCCTCGCAGGTAAAAATGTGCCCGCCGTCTTTCAGGGTTTTGAGATCCAGTTGCAGGCCGCCCAGAACTAGTCCGCGGTCATGCCTCCGTCAACCGCCAGGGATGCCCCGATGATATAGGATGCTTTGTCAGAGGCGATGAAGGAGATGGCATTTGCAATTTCTTCCGGCGTGCCGATGCGCTTGTTAGGAACTTGTGCGTCGAGGAAATTGGCTTTGTTTTCCTTGGACTGCGCAAAGTGGTTGAACATTCTGGTTTCCACCGGCCCCGGGCCAACGATGTTGACACGAACGCCTGTGCCGGCGAGTTCGAGGGCCGCCGACTTCGTAATGCCTTCGACAGCGTGCTTGCTGCCGACATAGGCGGCCGCGCTCGGGCCACCGACTTTGCCGTACGCAGACGAGATGTTGACGATGCTGCCTTTGCCTTGCCGAAGCATTGCCCGAATTTCGTACTTCATGCTGAGAAGCACGCCGAGCACATTGGTGTCGAAGATGGCTCGGTAGTTCTCGCTGTCTGCGTCAGCAACGGATTCGGGATTGCCCACGGTACCGGCGTTATTGACGGCAATGTCGAGGCGACCGAAGCGAGCGATGATCTTGTCGACTAGGCTTTTGACTTCCTCTTCATGCCGCACGTCGGTGCGCACAAATTCGGCCTCGGTGCCGAGGTTGCGCAGTTCAGTGGCTAGCTTCTGACCCTCATCGTCGTGGCGACCGGAAACCACGACCCGCGCTCCGTCACGCGCGAAGGCCAGGGCCGTGGCGCGACCGATGCCGGTCAAGGCCCCGGTAATTAAGACAACTGGTGAACTCATGGCAATTCCTCCGTAATTTAGACCCATGCAGATTGAGCATGACTGAGAGGTCCGCCAAGCCGCTTGGGATAATGTCAAACCACCTCATTAGATTGCATCGCTGGCTCGCCGTAACACCGGCGAAGCATACTTTGTTAAGCTGGAAGAAATGCTTGCAAAGCATGGGGACGGGAATGGAACTACGACACCTTCGCTATTTCGTTGCAGTGGCCGAAGCCGGAAGTCTGACGGTGGCGGCGGCGCGAAAACTGCATACCTCGCAGCCATCGCTCAGCCGGCAGATACGCGACCTCGAGAACGAGGTAGGCACACCACTGCTGACTCGTCGCGCTCGCGGTATAGAACTGACGCCAGCCGGTCGCGTGTTTCTCGATCACGCTCGCTTGGTGTTGTCGCAGGCAGAGGCGGCCAGCGAGGCCGCCCGCCGGGTCGCTCACCCCAGTAAGCCATGCTTCACGATGGGCTTTTTGACCGGACACGAATTGAGGTGGATGCCCGAAGCCTTGCAGATCTTGCGCGACGAACTGCCCAATATCGACGTGATGATATCGAGCCAATACTCTCCGCTGCTTGCCGAGGGTCTATCGAAAGGGAAAATCGACGCGGCCATTCTCCGGCGGGAGAAAGGGTTGCCGGACTTGGCGTTCCGTCCTCTCGTGACGGAGCCCCTCATGGTGGTTTTGCCGAGCGACCACCGACTTGCCGCGCTCAAATCCATCGATGCGAAAGATCTAGAAGGCGAGATATTTGTGACGGTGTCGAAAACGGCTCCGGTATTGCGAGTGGTCATCGACAATTACTTTAAGCGTTCTGGAATCGACATAGCGCCAGCCCATGAGGCGGACCATCTCGCCATGGGAATGGCCCTGATAGCGTCGACAGGCGGCGTCGGGCTGTTACCCGCCTACGCGCAGAACTTTCTCCCCGCGTCTGTAACGAGTCGTCCTCTGAAAGGCGATGCGCCAACTGTCGATCTGGTCCTCGGCTACAAAAAGTCGAACCAGTCTCCTGTTTTAAAGTTATTGCTTTCAAGTTTGGACGAGTTGGTCGCCCGCGTCTCGAAGAAGACCCACTAGAATGAGTTGAATTGCCTTTCGCGCGTATGGGAATCCCGATCCATGTGCTCCTTAAACAAAGAGCGATTTGAAACAGTACATCGACATCCAATTTTCCATCTTGCGGGAATCATCGGCAACCGCAAGCCATCCGGCTGCGAAGGCGGGATTCGTGTAACGAAGTCGGCTTATCACCAGCAATTCAACCGTCGCGACGACTGACTTTGCCGAAGCAGCGTTGGCGGTGTGATCTGGTGTGACTTTAGGAAGCGGGATTTTTCAGACGCTGTGCCACGGTCTTCAGGATTTCGCGCGAAAGCTCCTCGTCCGATACGGCCCGAGCCATGCCGATCGCCCCGACCAGCGCGCAATAGGTCAAGACGGCTTGCGATCTTGCACTGTTCCTATCTGTCCCGTTCGCCCGTCGAATCAGAGTTGCGAGCAACTCGATGTTGTCCCGAATTTTCCGGCTGACGAGTGCGCGAGTGTGCTTGTCGCTGCGTGCGAGATCCCCTGCCAAAGCGCCGACTGGGCAACCGGCACCTGGATGATTGCGATGTGCTTCGCTTAAATATTCATCGACGAGCGATTCGTAGCTGACCGGCGGACCACCCGAGGCGGCGGCATCCACTTTACGCTTCCAGAGTTCGAGCGCACAGCCGACCGCTTCAGCCACCAGCGCGTCGCGCGATTTGAAGTGTTTGTAGAAGCCGCCCACGGTAAGGCCGGCTTCTTTCATCAGGTCTGCGATTCCGATCCCGGCAAGCCCCTGTTCGCGGAACCTGTTTGCAGCGATAGCAACGATGCGCTCATGTGTTTTTGCTTTTTCAGCCTTGGAATGGCGCATGGGCCCCCCTAAAAGTTTGTAACCAAAGCCCGACGGTGCGAATCGAAGTCGAAGAATGGATTATAACTATAATCCATAGGAAATGCAAAGAGACTCGACTGGAGAAAAAACATATGAGCAATTCATCATCAAAAGGCACCGCCCTGGTAACGGGCGCTTCCAGAGGCATCGGGGCTGTCTATGCCGACCGTCTCGCAAGGCGCGGATACGATCTGATTCTGGTAGCCCGCAGCGAGGCGCCGCTCAAAGCGCTCACAACGAGCCTTGCGAGAGCGAGCGGACGCCACATCACTCCGATTGTGGCGGACCTCAACAACAAGATGGATCTCGCCAGAGTGGAAACAAAGCTGAGGGAAGATTTGAGTATCACGATGCTCGTCAACAACGCTGGTGTCGCCTCCGTCGCGCCTCTGCTTGGTGCCAACATTGAGAAAATGGAAGAGATGATTGCACTCAACAACATCGCCCTCACGCGCCTGACTTACGCCGCGGCTCCTGCCTTCGTCAAGCGTGGCGCAGGCACGATCATCAACATCGGCTCCGTCGTTGGCGTCTCGCCTGAGACGCTCAACGGTGTTTACGGCGCCAGCAAAGCCTATGTCCTCGCCTTCAGTCATTCGCTGCAGCACGAACTCGGCGACAAGGGGATCCGCGTCCAAGCGGTTCTGCCCGGCGCAACGGCGACCGACATGTGGGAAATCGCTGGCCTGCCTTGGCAGAAATTGCCCCCGTCGATCGTCATGTCGGTCGAAGACATGGTCGATGCGGCGTTGGTCGGCCTCGATCTGGGCGAACTGGTGACGATTCCCGGCCTTCATGAAGGAGATGAATGGACCCGTTTTGAGGCCGCGCGCCGCGCCATCGCCGAGCGCTTCGGCAATTCCGTGCCGGCATCCCGCTACAGGACTCAGGCGCGGCCATCGGCCTGACCAACTCCAATGGCCATTTTGCCGAACGCGTACGCCACCATCGGCGCTCGCTTGCCTCTGACCCTAAGGGGGCCCCTCGTCGTCACCACCGGTACGACGAGGGCCCCTGCGTCATCACTGGCGAGCGCGCCGCAGAAACCCTGCGGGAAGAACGCAAACTGTAGGGCATAGCCCCCGATTCCATTAACCCGATAAATGAACAGCATGGATAGCTCGAAGCGGCACCAGGCAAGAGAGTTCTAAGAGACTGCGAAGCGAAAGGACACATGACCAATACGGAACTAGAAAAACGCCAACGGAATAAGGAAGAAGAGTTACCGGTCTTGCTCCTACACGGTACATCCGGGGAGTCCGAAGACTGGTCCCCGGTGGTAGAACAGTTGACAAGGCACCGCCCGGTGATTCGCCCCAACTATGCCAAGCCAGTCGGCCAGACTGAGCCGGCAAATGCGCCGGGAGTATCCGATTTCGCAGATCGAGTTGTGGCAGCAGCCGCAGCTGGTGGCAGGCAGCGTTTCGACCTTGTTGGCTTTTCTCTGGGAGCGGCGGTGGCCACATTCATTGCGGCGGAATATTCACAGATGGTTCGTTCGCTGGTTCTGGTATCAGGTTTCAGTTACGGCGGCGATCCGCGAATGAGACTGCAGTTTGATCTTTGGCTGCATCTGGCGCGGATGGAAAAGGTGGCCCTTGGAAAGCTACTTCTCGTGAGCGGCCTCAGCCGCGAGTTTCTCTCGGCGTTCGACGAAACTACCGTCAACGGAGTCATCCAGAGCTTTGTGGCCATGAGTGACTGGCCTCTGATCGAGCAGAATATCAGGGTCGATCTCGCCGTAGATGTGCGGGAGCAGGCCAAGAAGATCACCGCGCCGACATTATCAATCACCGGGAAATACGACCAGATTGTGCCACCTTCCTATACTCAGGAGTTGGCGGATTTGATTCCCACTGCGAAGAAGGCCGAAATCCCTGCAGGACACTTGTCTTTTCTCGAAAAACCAGTCGATCTAGCCTCAGCGATGTTGACATTTCTACTTGAGAAGCAGCCATAACAGCTAGTCGCCTGAGAATTTCCTCCCAGGTCCGGACCACGCTCCGGCTTGTCACGCGAACCAACAGCCAGAAGGGCGAAAGTTTCAGGCGCCGGCCACGGGGTTCACCACCCCGCTTCGCATTTGACAGAAATGTGTTACGGATATAACGTAATATTGAAATGAAAGCAGCATTTCATGGCGAAGACGCAAAGTGGCTGCTGCTGACCTTTACGTTGCCGACAAAACGGGCCAGCCAGAGGGTAGAAGTGTGGCGGAAGCTTCAGCGCTACGGGGTTGTTCCTCTCGGTAATTCCGGATATCTGCTGCCGAACAATCCAGTGAATCTCGAGCGATTCGAGTGGCTGGCGCAAGCCATCCGCAAATACGCGGGCGAGGCGTCGGTCGTCAGCGTGCAAAAGATCGACAATCTCTCGACTCCGCAACTCGTAGAGCGTTTTACCGAAGCCCGTAGTCGCGATTATCAGGAATTGATTCAGGACCTGCAGAAGGCATCTTTGTTGCCACCGAACAAGCGGCCGTCCGGGAAAGTGAACCGATGGCGTGCTCGTTTCCGGGAAATTGTGGAGATCGATTTTTTTGCGAACTCGCTGCAAAAACGGGTGGAAGACCTGCTGGTGAAAGCGGAAGCGCCACCGGCCCGAACGGAAAAGCCTCCGAGGATAAACCCGAAGGACTACCTGAGCCGGCTCTGGGTGACACGGCCGCGCCCCGGAATCGATCGCTCGGCTTCCGCCTGGCTTATTCGAAAATTCATCGACAGGAAGGCGCGGTTCGCCTTCGCCAAGGAAGGCGAAGTTCCGCCGGCGGGCATTCCCTTCGACATGTTTCAGGGTGGTTTTGGACATCGCGGGGAAGACTGCACGTTTGAAACGCTGCGCAAGGAATTCCGTATTCGCGACGAGAAGGTCGCGGCGGTAGGAGAGATGGTGCACGACGCGGACTTGCACGACGGCAAGTTCGGCCGCAAGGAAGCGCTCGGGGTAGACGCGGTGTTGAAAGGATTTGCCCGGACCGGCTTGCCGGACAAGGAATTGCTCGATCGCGGGATGGAGATGATCGAAGGACTTTATCGCTCTGTGGAGTGAAACCGATTTCTCAGCTCTAGAAAAGGAAGGAATGGATTTATGAAAATACTCTGTAACGGCGTGCTGGGTTTCCTTGCTGCATTTGTTTTTTTGGTCGCCTCTTCGGCGAAGGTTGTCGCACAGGATGTGCCGGCGGACTATCAAGAGGTGTTGAAGTCCCTCGACCGGAAAGGCGACTTCAAGGCTGGGGTACTGAAAGTAAATATTCCGCGCAACGACTTGAAGATGACAGTGCAGGGTTTTGCGACGCCGACACCGTTTGGTTTCGGCGGGTGGATCGCTTTGACCAAGGGCGACGGAGGCGCGGACGTGATGATGGGCGACCTCGTCCTGCTGCAGGAGGAAGTCAATCCGGTTCTCTCGGCGCTGCTCGACAACGGCCTTGATGTCACCGCTCTCCATAACCATTTTTTCTGGGACGACCCCAAGGTGTTCTACATGCACGTGCACGGCATGGGGACGTCAACCGACCTTGCGCGGCGCGTGAAGCCCGCGCTCGATTTAATCGGCCACGTGAAACCGGAAGCCCCGGCCCCGGCCCGCAGCGGAGGCACGGCGCTCGACACGGCAAAACTCGCGAAAATTGCGGGCCATGAAGGCGAGCAAACCGGCGCGGTGTACAAGATCACGGTCGGCCGCGACGACCTGGGGATGAAGGAACACGGGGCGGTGATCAATGCGCGCATGGGACTGAACACCTGGGCCGCCGTCGTGGGCACGCAGGAAGATGCCGCCATAGCAGGTGATGTGGCCATGCTCGAAGACGAAGTGACTCCGGTTCTGAAAGCACTTCGCAAGAACGGTCTTGCCGTCGTGGCGATTCACCACCACATGACGGGAGACCGCCCCGTTGTGATCTTCCTTCACTACTGGGGCCGAGGCCCTGCGGAAAAACTTGCGGTGGGATTCAGAGCCGCGCTCGATGAACTGGGCAAGAGCACGCCCGCACACGAGATGGCTCACTAGAACGGTCTCGGCGGGAACGCACGCTTGCCTCCGTTTCCGCCCACCATAAATGAGCCATGAACATCCGCCCGGTCCCCGGGCGAGGAGACGACGACACGGCCCGAGCGGCGTGCGCTGCTCGTGTTCTTCCTGCGCCTGGAAGCGCTCGGCTTCGGGGACCGATCGTGCTCGTGGGTTACCTGCTCCTGACTGCGGCCGATCTTGGCATTTCGAATCGAGTATCCATGGACGTTTCTCCGTTTGTGTTCACATCGCGCAGCCACAGGTGACGGGTATCGGTGGTCAGTCCTGGATGCTAAGCCCAGAAACGCTCCCGGAAACCGCAGAACGAAATCATTCTTTCGCCGGGAAGAGGTAATATCTGATACGTTATCCCGGTGTCTGGGTGCCGGCATGAACGGTTCGATTCCGTGCCGCTGTTTCCAACGATGAACATCGAGTAGGGCAATGAAAAAACTGAGTGGTTGTGAGCCTATACGGATCGATTGGCATCGGCTGCTGCCGGGCCTTTTCCTCTGGATGGCGCTCGCCTCCAGCGTATGCGCGCAGGCCGTGGCGGTTGAGGTCCAGCCAAGTGCAATCCCGGCGGCGGTTTCCTACTCTGAGGTGCAGGCCCGAGTCATCCTGAAGAATCCAACTTCGTCGGCGATCACGGGGCTGTTGCTTTCGGCGATGACCAACGATGGCTTTGAGATCCAAATCGGAACTCAGTCGGCCAAGAGCCTGGGCGCGGGCCAATCAGTGGTATGGCCGATAAAGATCAAGAATCTCAATCGTGCGCGCATTCCTGGAACGATTCTGCTTGACGCTGAGTACCGTGCGGCTACCGGCGGCACGCAACATGCTTTCGCCACGGTCGCGATAACGGCAGAACCGGACGGGACTACCAAACCGGTTGAAGCATCGATTGAAGGGAATTTCGACGCAGTGTCTCAACAGCGGCCGGGCACGGGCTCGCTCCTCGTCACGAATAATCTCAGTGTTCCCGTCCAGATTTCGGTTCATGCGCACTCTCCAGAGAATACCTTTGTCGCTCCGGACGTAGAGTCGTTCGAGGTAGCGCCTCGCTCTGTTACGGCAAAGGAAATCAAACTAAATGCCGAGAAGCAGGTTACTCCGGGCACGTATTACGTGGTGTTTGAACTTGAAGCGCAGTGGAATCTGGGCGCAGCTGTAGAGAAGCGCCGATTGGTTGTGAGCAAGCAAGCTACGGCGGGTGTGTTCTTCGAATCGGAAGTACTCAAGGCCCTCGGCGTACCCTCGCTGCTCGTATTGCCGGGGTGCCTGGTAATCTTCACGATGCAACTGCTATTAACTTTGGGCATTTGGGGCTTGAAGAATGATTCCAAGCTTCCCGAACTGACCATTTCATCGCCTGGATTCTGGATCGTGGCAATCTCGTTCTCCGGTCTGTTCGCCATCGGCTATACGTGGGTGACACACCACAACTACATACTCCGCTATGGCCCGGAGGATGTCCGGAACGTTTGGCTGGTGAGCATCGCTTTCGGGATTGCCTTTTATTTGCTGCTCGCTGGTTCGACAGCAAGGCATAGGCGTGACTACATTCCGACCGCTGACGACACCCCCACAACAATTCTGAAAAAGCTGTCAAAAAACCGGCTCACGATTCTCAGGCCGCAGGTGCAATTCAAGCTGAACGGTGTCGATCTGAAAGGGTATGTGGTGGAGCGCATCGATGAAGAGCAAACGAAGGTTTGGGTTGTCCCTTCCATCATCACCGACTGGGGCAGCACTGCGGAGGCTCTTAAGGCCCAGGAAGCGTTTCAAAAAGGCATAGATGGCAGGAGCGAGCCGGAGTCTCTTGCCAAACAACTGGATGACGCCATGCAGAGGAACTACGTAAGCGTTCGTTGGGCTTCGCAGGAAGCGGTTCCCAATCCGTTTCACCTAAAGGTGGAAATGATTGCGAATTATGGTCAGCCTGACGTAGTTTTTGGCGTTTGAGGGCGGGAACCCGGGACAGAGGGAACCGGGACGAACCTTGCGGCCCGTCCCGGAAGTTTGCTCTACTGAGCAGGCTCGGCAACCCGTAAGGTCGCTGATTAGTCTCCTCGAGGATATGCGAACTTAGGTCAGGAAGCAACGAAATGAAGATCAATGGCTTGCGGTTAAGTTTCATATCGATGGAAATCTTCACGCAACCGCTGCGTTCTTTGCAGCCGCCACCGATTCCATTTTCTTTCCTTCTGAGCGGGCCACTGCTGGAAGGCAAGCTGGCCGAAGCGCTCAATGGACAAGGGCCATTCGACCGGCCCTTGCGTGGCAAGTACGGCAAGTTGTTTTGGACCAGGTACCTTGCCAAAAGGCCAGCCACAACCAAGGATTTGTGGCGTGCGCTAATCCCTCTCAGCTGGCGGCTGGATTCTGCCGTCGCCGGCAACGAGCCGATCGTTGAATCCGAGCTTCGCGTCTACCTGTATCCATGGGGTATCGGCGCCATCATAGATATGGAAATCGGCGGCCCTCTGGAACTCGCTGAGGCCGCGAGTTTGGCTCAAGCAGTTCGCTACACAGAAAAATTTGATCTGACGACGAAAGGCTCGCAGCACGAAGTTTCACTGAAGGGCTTAATGGATTTCTGCCTGGGTGTCGTTCGCGGCCAAGCCTACGGACCGAACTATCCGCAGGGCGAGCAAACGGAAATGTTCACGGTTGCTACGGTGTTGGACGCGGACGGCACGGATCCTGCGCTGCCAGTCGTTCAGGGCAGCGACCTGCACCGGACTCTCGAGGCCATGTGCGGGTGGAACACCCTTTGGAAATCGCTCAAGCTCAATCCACTCTCCGGGTCGTCCATCGAAATCAGGCAATCTCCACCTGGCCATCTTCTCTACGGAGGGCGGCGCGGGAGGGTCGTGTGGTTCCCCGGGAGCTTTCAAAGCGTCGGCCCAAACGAGCACACGCTCTCTTGCTATCACCGCAATCTGAGTGTTGCTGCCCTGCACGTCGAGAGTCTCTGCCGGATCTGCAAGGATGCGGCGGATGCGATTGACGCCAGCCAGCCGTTTGCAAATTTCTCAACAACCTATCGGGCTTGCGCACAATTTGCCGCCGGGACGCTTGGTCGCCTCTACGGCGGGACTTTCGACACCTACCGGTCCCATAGCATCAGCCAACAGATCGCGAACATGTACAAGGACCCGGTAAACGCGACCCGCAAACAATTTGGAATGGGCTTGCTGGGCGCCTAAGTTCGTTTTCCATTTGGACGTGACGTGATGCCCAATCTCGACTTCCTGGTTCACCTGCCACTTCTAAGAATCGAAGAAGAGCTATTGCCGTTTGGCCCATGCCAGCTCTATCGCATGCCCTTCAAGCAATACGATGAGATATCGCTAGGCGCATTCAGCGAGCAGAAGAGCCTCTATGAGGCGACCGAACCGGTGTTTCTGTCGCTCTCAGTCGCCGTACCGGAAGGCAATTTAAGCCCGGCAGAAGAACAGGGCAGGGGCATCGTAGAGCTCAAACTACCGACCAACCGGTGGTCGATGCTCGACGAACTAGGGCTCGGGCCAGTCAATTGGATGCATGCAGAATTTGCGCGACCAGCCTGGACTGCTTTGCTTCTCGCCGCGCCAGCATCGGCCCTGGTGCCACCGTCTTGGTCACAAACATTCGTGGCTGCCGACCAGGGTTTTGCGCTTCGACTTGCCGCGGGAGTGAGAAGGGCAGCCCGCGTTCAAGGCGAAGCTGATCATGAATATCTGTTCCTGCCTGAAGCGGCCGGTGAACGAATTCCTGCGGCTGACATTTCACGGGCGGCGCTGATTTTCAAACAATTACACGAGTGGGAGTCTGTCCCTGAGCTTCGCGCAGGCCTGCAAACTCTTCGGGCAACAGGTTCGCCGCTGCTCTCATCGCCTCATCGCGCGACGTTGGCAGTGCGCGGGCTAGAGTCCCTGTTGCTCCCTGAGGTGGAGATCGCACTGCAAGAAACATTTGCCCGCAGGGCCGCAGCGCTCCTCGCCGACAGCAGAGAGGATACTGACAGAGTGGCATTGCGGGCCGGCGAGTTATACAGCCTAAGGAGCGAGACCCTGCACGGAGCCGCGGTTCTGACGGGCACTCATCTGTTGCAGGAGGGGTCGGCGGAAGAAATGCTTGCCCTGGCGATTCAAAACATCGGGAAACTTGTGTCGGGCGGACAAACCATAAAAGCAGCTCGACGGGAGCTCGACAAAGGATTTCGAGATGGCCGGAGTTCCGTTACCTTTCAGTTCGACAAGGCGCCCATCGGTCAAGCAGCCAAGGATCGTCTGGCCCGCAGAAAACCGTCCGACGTTTATGTCGTAAATTCCAGCATGAAGGCCGAGGAGGATCGCGTCTGCTGCTGGTCACCACTTCTTGGACTCAGGACTGAAGGTCTTGAAAAAACGGGAGGAATGCTGCTGGGCCAAGCCCCGGCACCCATTCTGATGCCACTCACTCCGGAAGAACTGTTCGATCTGGAAGAGCGCGACATTCGACGGGATTTCATGGCTGAGTTTCGGCAACACGGGCACCCGATGGCGATCCTAATGACCGTGCCGGAGGACGGCGGAGGTGGGGATCCTGAGGTCCTTACTCCTTTTCTTGAGCGCATGCGCGACCTCGGCGTCGTGGCGCTCAGGCTTGCGGGGTACGACCGGTTTCACGATCCCGAGCTGTTCGGTTCAGCGGTTTTTGCCGGTTCACGACGCCTGCGACGACCAACTGTGCTCCGTCAGACGGTATCCGAGGAAGTACGCCACGAAGCCGTGCAGCGGGCCGGCCCTTCTGAGCTGCCGCGTCTGGCCGCGATATGGAAGCAAATCTGGCAATACGAGTCTGCCGGGCGGTCAACAGAGGTAGAGCATGTGCTTTCTCTTTTTCGCAGAAGCTTCGATCGGGAGTTTCTGCACGCCGAGGGCAGGGCGATTATTCTCTTGAGCCTGTTGGAGGCACTGATGGGTCGGTTCAGGCCCCGCAACGAGCCGGTGCAGGTCGAGGATCTGGTGGAAGCATTGTTGGGCCTTACTCCCGATGTACGGTGGTTCAGGAAAGCGGGCAAGATTTTTCGGAATCAAGTCGCTCACAGTCGGCTGGATACCAGCCGAGTGAATAAGGCGCTCGATGCGCTTTCACGCTTAGTATGCGGACTCGTCCTTGCTTTGCTAGAAACTTGGAATGCGGTCGACGAGCGGGACCGCACGCGTCGACCATCGGACCTTTTGGTCTCACATGCGTCGAGGTTGCACGAAAAAAAACGAGCCTTGGGCGGGGTAACCTGATCGCCGGCAACTGTTTGCGCTAGCCAGTCCAATTGCGGTGCGAATCTTATAGCGTCTTGAGATATTCGATCAGCGCACGCCGTTCATCGGGGCTCAAAGCCGCTCCGATGACCCCAGGCTTTTGCTTTTCATTGGAAAATTCGTGGCCGGTGTTGCGATTGCCACGAATGGAGGTGTCGAATTCGAAGCCTCCGGGGAAAGATTCGGTGCGATAACCAACGTTCGCCGGATCGTATTCACGGCTACCCAGATAGAATTTTTTCGGCCGTTCATCGACCGGCGAGAGCAAGGCATAAAGGTTTGGGACCGAACCATTGTGCAAGTAGGGTGGAGTGGCCCAGATGCCGTTAAGCGGGCGAACTTTATACTCGAGCGGAGCACGCACGCCGTTTGGACGACGGCCGTTCATTTCCTCGCGAGCGTCGGCGGTAATTGGCGGTTGCTGTTGGTCATACCAATGATTAACCGTTTTTTCGGCAACGATTCCGAGTGCGGTTCCAAAATCGGTCGCAGCGATGCCGAGGCTGGCCGGAAGCTTCACTTGGCGTTTGCTCATGTCTTCGGCTTGCGCGGGGTCCGTGCCAACGTAGCGGACGGGGATTTGTGCGAGGTTCAAATACCGTTCACCTGCCGCGTTCGGCGGAGACCATCGGGGATTCGTCCAGAAGGCTGCCTCGGAGATCGGAGCCATATGGCACTTCTCGCACCGGTCTTTGTAGAGAACTGCCCCCTCGGCGGCTAGACGCTCGTTTATGGGCGGTAAACTCGAGTCCCGCCATTTTGGAGAACTGAGGCCTTGGAAACCAGTCAGCGCCGATGGCGGCGAGGTGCCGGCGAGCGCTTGCTCAAGTTTGAATATCGTCTGCACATGGGCACTGGTGTCAAAGAGCTGATTCCCGTCGCCGGAAAGGCTTACCTTGGCACCCACGCCAAGAGCTTCGCCAACGTTGCGGACCATGGGTTGTTCGATCGAGCCGTTGTATTGAACCCATTCGAACCAAGATGCTTGCCAGATGCGCGGAAAGTGTACCGGAGCGGAGTAGGCGACATAGTTCGCCGGTTCATCAAGATCAACGGAGAACACAATGTTGCCGATCCGGTTCAGCGCGTCGAGACGGCCATATCCTTCGCTGACCGTTTGAGTTTGGTTTTTGCTCTCGGCGTTCCGGATCGTCCCTATCTGGGATACCACGGCTTCCAATTGTTTCCGCAGAGCCGCTTTTGCATCTTCGCTGGCGCCGGGGCCCAGAACACGGCGAGCAAAGCGAGCAAAGCGGAAGGGTAGGTATTTTGTAAACATCAGGGATTCTGCAAGCCCTTTTTGGAACAGCGCAAGATTGGTTAACGCCGGGCCGCCATCGATCAGAATCGTCGTGTTTTGGTAGCTCAAGCGGCCGGTGTGGCAAGCGGCGCAGGTCAATCCCAGGGAGGTCAAAGGAACCTTGGTCTGGAGATTAAGCGTGGGAGTTCCATCAGGATTTTTCAATAAGCTGCCATGAGCGAAGCCGATGGGCAGTTCCGTATGGACGGAATTAGGGGTGGAAATAAAGCCGTAGCGGTCGAGATATGCAGGATCGCTCAGCAGGCCGGGATTCCTGAGGGCCAGGGCCGGTTGTTCAAGAGCGATGAACCATTCATAGGGAATGCCGAAAGTCTGGGTACCCTGGTCGGCATGATAGAACCAATCGCGTTGCTGGGGGGTCCAATTCTGATTGAGCCAGACCACGGTTCCCGTCGGGGCATAAGTGGGCAGCTGAATTTCCAGATTATCGTGCCACCATTTTGCTCCGGCGAACGCACCGATGATGACGGCGACGCAAATAAAGATTGCCACCTTTTTCATGCTGTCGGGCCTCCGTTCCCGCCTGCTCCCAGGGGAAGGTTGCTGTCGGTTGCTGGAAAACACGGAGCACTTCGCAATACGGCCCGCTTGGGTACCCATCGGTTGCGGTGCAGAACAGTACGGGCTCGGAAACAATCTGGTAGAGAGAGAAGGAACGTCAGCATAGTTTAAGAAGGCTAACTTCGCGGCTTGCCAAATGCAACGATTTCAGTGGGAACGGACTTTTTAGCTAGAGCGTTGTGGCGAGATATTGGCTATGACAATCCGGACGCGGGAGCGGCCGCTAGGGCTTTCAGGACCGGCGTGGTGGCCAGGGTTGTGACGACGGCCATGATCACAAACATTGCAAAAAGTGTCGGAGAGAGAACCCCGAGGTCGAGTCCAACGTTCAGAACGACAAGCTCCATCAGGCCGCGGGTGTTCATCAGAATGCCGAGCGAGGCAGCTTCTCGGTTGTCCGATCCGGTTATACGCGCCGCGATAAAGCTGCCGCCGAACTTGCCCACCGAAGCGATCAAAATGATGACCACACAAACCAACCAGTCGGCCGGTTCCGTCAACAGGCCAACCTGCGTGCGCATGCCCGTGAAAGCAAAAAATACCGGCAAGAAAAGCACGACGACGAGGTCTTCACACTTTTCTCGAATGTCGAGCGCAAGCTGAGAGTCATGGGGAACGATTGCGCCGAGGAGAAACGCGCCAAAAAGCGCGTGAATTCCGATGCGCTCTGTAATCAGCGCCGAAACAAGCAAACAAACACAGACGATCGCAAACATCTGCTGTGTTGTTTTGCCTTTGCAGGTCTGGCGCCGCACCAGCCACAGGGCGCCTCTCCTGGCGATAACCAGTACCAAGAGAGTGAACGCTATGGCGGCGCCGACCGTTACCAGCACGCGTCCTGGTTGAGCGCGAGCTACTCCGACAACAAGCGCAAGAAGGCACCATGCTGTGACGTCGTCAACGGCGGCGCATGCCAAAGCCAGCACACCCATACGGCTCTTTTGTTTTTTGGTATCGGTAAGGATTCGCGCCAGAACGGGAAACGCCGTGACCGACATGGCCACGCCGATGAATAGCGCAAACGCCGTAAAGGAAATGCCGTCCCCGGCAAATCGCGGGTAGAGCCAAAGCGCCAGACTCGCGCCCAGGAGAAACGGCGCCAAGATGCTGGCGTGCGAAATCGCTATGGAGGCCTGTGTCCGCTGCCGCAACAAATCCGTGTCCAGTTCCAATCCGACCAGAAACATGAACAGGATGATGCCAATCTGCGCAATGACGGCCAAGAACGGCGCTATCGCCTGAGGCAGAAGTTGCAACGAAATCTGCGGCGCCAGCCAGCCGAGGAAAGAAGGCCCAAGCAGCAATCCGGCGATGACTTCGCCCATCACTTGCGGCTGATGCAACAAGCGGAATATCGCGCCTAAGACGCGGGCGGCGGTGACGATGACGACCAAAGCGAAAAGGACATGCAGGAAAACGCTGGTCGTTTCGCCGCGCAATGGCAGCTCAACCATACCGGGACCGGACCTAGATTGCGGCGCAACGAGCCTGATTCCGGCAGATCGAATCAAAAAAAAGATGCAGACCGCGGCAACCAAACTGGCCGCATATAAGAGGATGGCGCGCGATTTTCGCATTAGGACCGCGCTGGAAAGATTTCCGCGCATAGAAGAAGGTTGCGGCCCTTATGCTCAGCGCATCTCATGGACGTTTCCAGGTGAATCCCTTTCGCGTTGCAGATGTTCTTCGAGTCGCTGCGCTTGCGCCAGCTTGCGTTTTGCGCCTGCCGAGTTCCAATAGAGAAGCCGCAGCCCGAGCGGAAGCAAGTTTACCGCCAGCAAAGACGGCCACAACAGTTCAAATTCGGATCGCCAGTCGGCAATGAACAGCGTTAGGGCCGCCACCAGCGAAGCAATTGCCATGACCTTGCGGCGCTTCACCCAGGTCGGACCTAGCTCGTCCTTTCGAGCCGCATTGGCATTTATGATGACCAGCAAGGGAGGCTTAGCCTTCCCTTGCGCATCGAAAATCTCGCAGCACATGGAAGGATACCTCTGCACTTGCGCTTCGCAGTAGTCACGGGCATCCGCCAGATGGTCGAAAAGCAGAAACCGACAATTGCTTAGGTGACCGATTGCGCTCCCGTCGGTTGCCAGCGGGTTGGCCGTCTCCAGGTCTTTGAGGAATACGGCGCACTGCGTGGGGCCCACGAGGGAGGTCCACTCCGCCGGCTGCCGCGTTTTGTCGTATACCTTGAACTCTCGAAACGTGTTTTGCTGAATGGTAGCCACGCACGTGCCCTTTTCCGCCGTAAAATCCGATGAAACAGCATTACCACAAATTGGGGAGAAGGTGGAAGCAGACCAATGAGGCAGAACGGGAACTCATCCGCTCGTCCGCAGGCCTTCGCCTGGGCGAGCCTGTCGCGAATTATGGTTTGCGATTGGATTCTATTGACACCCTTCTCCGTATTTGCCAGCATCAAGTCACCATATATCGCTAAGCGGACATACCTGGTTCGGAGCCGTGTGGCCTTTTCGTGCACGTATTTTACGATTTGGCCTGTGCTTGTTTTGCTGTGTGGACTGTGAAAACACTCGGAAAATTCGAAATCATCGGCAAAGTTGGTCAAGGCGCGATGGGCGTCGTCTATAAGGCCCACGATCCCTTCATCGACCGAATTGTGGCTGTAAAAACAGTAACCGCAGGAGTGGGTGAAAATTCGAATCTTCTGAAACGTTTCTATTCAGAAGCCCGTTCCGCTGGCAGTCTCCGTCATCCCAACATCGTCACCATTTACGAACTGGGCCACGAAGGCGAAACACCGTTTATTGCCATGCAGTTTCTGAACGGGGAAAGCCTCGACAAGTTAATTCTTCGCCGCCCAATTTTGCCACTCTCGCAGAAACTTGGATATATCGTTCAAATCTGCCGGGCGCTGGACCATGCCCACCAGCAAGTTCCCCCCGTTATTCATCGCGATATTAAACCGGGGAACGTTATGGTGACTCCGGAGGGATGCATCGTAGTTGTCGATTTTGGAATTGCGCGTTTGGGTGACAGTACCGTCTCGCAATCGGCTGGTTTCCTGATAGGAACGTTGGGCTACATGTCGCCGCAGCTGTTTCGCGGCGACGCGGCCGACGCCGTCTCGGACATCTGGTCAACCGGAGTGCTCTTCTATGAACTCCTGGCCTATTCCAGGCCATTTGACGGCGACAGCGCGGCTGCTTTGATGTCGAAGATCGTGCTTGAGAACTACCGTCCCATTCTTGAACTTGCTCCTGATACCCCGGCGGACGTGCGGGCAATTCTGGAGCGTATGCTCGCTAAGGAAGTTCGCGATCGATACCAGAGCATGGCCGAGGTCTTGAGCGAGCTGGAGCCAGCGTGGCGGCGGCTCCTGCAGAAAGACGTTTCCGTTCTGCTAGAAAGTTGTGAGGAATATTTTCGCGATGGCGATCTGCTTGCTGCGCAATCCGAAATCATTCAAATTTTCATCTGGGATCCGTCGAACCCGCAAGCCAGATCTCTTTCCGACAGAATTAGCCTTGAGCTTCGCCGCCAGAATCATGCGCCGCTAGTAAAATCGGGCATTGAAAAAGCGCAAAGACTTCTCGCCGAAGGCCGCCGGGGGGAGGCGCGAGCGGAAGCTGAAGCAGTATTGAAGCTGGACTCGGCTTGTCAGCCCGCGCGCGATCTACTTCTATTGCTCGATGGCCCAGTCACCCGAAACGACGACAAGGAAAAGCAAAGACTATTGAAGCAGCGCATACGGGAAGTCGAAAGGATGATCGACCGTCAACAGCTCACCGATGCCGTTGATCTCGCACGTCAAAGCATCACTACGATTGGTCCGGACTCGGGCCTCTCGAACGCGCTTCACAAGGCAGAAAAAGAGATCGAATTTCGAGAGCAGAAAAAGCGCAGACAAGATGACACGATCCGACTGGTCCGCACCTTGCTCGGTCAAGCTAAACTGGACGACGCACATGCGGTGATGACGCACTCGATTGAAAACAATCTTTTTTCTCCGGTGGACCCGCGCGTCGCGCAAGTTCTTGGCGAAATCGAAGTTAAGAAGAGGGTCGTAGCGGAGCCAGCGGTAACCGACTTTGGCCGCGTGCCGGGCACTGAAGCCGGGAAAGACTACGTCTATTCGCGAGAGGTATCGACCAGGAATGCCCATGCCGGTAAGGAGGAAGATTTCTCAAAAGCTTCTCCGGGCGGCGAGGCGGGCAAATCGGACGGCGAATTAGTGCACGGGCTGCAAGCCCATGGCGGGCATGCAACTCGGACGGATACCGAGCGCCTGTTCCTGGCCGCCGTCGAACGACACCTCATGACTTTCTTGGGTCCGATTGCTGCGATCATGGTGAAACGGGCCGCAGCCACGAGTGCGAATCCGGCCGCCTTGCTCTTTTCTCTCGCTTCGACAATACCTGCAGAAAAGGACCGGAAAGCTTTCCTTGCCCGAAAGGATGAACTGCTCCGGGAATTTTCCGATGCGCAAGGAGCTCCGGAAAGCGCCAAGGCAGCGGAATCAAGTTCCACGCCCTTGCCATCGGTTGGCCCGCCACCCAGCCCCGCCGAGCTAAGTCATGCAACCGAACTGCTGGCGCGGCGGTTGGGCCCTCTGGCCCGCATCTTGACCGAACGGGCAGCCAAGCGCGCGCCCAGCCTGCAATCGCTGTACCTTCTTCTTGCTGAACACCTTGGGGACAAAACCGAGCGCGGCCAGTTTCTCCGTGAAGCCGGTTTCCCGCAGGGCTAATTTCCTGGCTTAGGTACGTAGCAGCTTCATCGCCTCTGCCAGGCTCCGCCCCATCCGATTGAACGATTGCGACAATTCCGCGATTTCATCTTGGCCCGATACAGCTACCTCGGAGATCTCCGAATTTCCTAAGCTCATACTGGTGGCAACGGTCGACAGCCGATTCACAGGACGGACGATCAGGATAATCAGCAGGGCATTGATGGCGATCATCAACACAAGAAAAACGGCAGCGAGAGATATCATGAACGTCCAAAACGCCCCGTGCGCGCGTTGCACTGCCAGTTGCGTCGGCACGGAAACGATTTGCGCCGTAACGATGTCATTCAATTTCCACCCGAATCCGTTCGCGCTTCCATAGCGGTCGATCATGGTTCGCGGCGCGCTCTCCGCGGTATCGTGGCAAGTCAAACAGGCCATGCTCGAAACGATCATCGGCCGCGCCATGTACAGCGACCCTCCGTTGGGCGTGTCGCGCTCCCCTACGATTTCCGTCTTATCGTGCGATTTTCGGAACTCTCCGATCAGATCGGCTTCCCAGTCTGTCGCGCGATTGATTGGGTTGGTAGGATTCAACGTGGCTTCCTTGTATGAGTACGCAGGGAATTTTTTCTGCAGCTGGCTGAAGTACTGATTTGCGGAATACGCGGGAACCGTTTGCGGGACAAACGAATATTTATTCTGCGTGTCTAGGAGCGGTTTGATTTGTGTCGCGGTGTAGGTACGCACGGCGATTGCCGCTTCCATCATGATTCTTGCATTCTCCATGATTTCCGCTTTGGCGTTTTGCTGCAGCAGTCGATTGCAGACGGTTGCGGCCACCGCCAAGCCGACGGCAAAGACCAGAAGAAGTACCAAATTGAATTTCAACAATAGTTTCATGCTCAGGGCCTCGGCTGCGGAGTTTCAGTACTGGGAATGGCTGTGCTGGAGCTGCCCGGTGGATTCTTTTCAGGGTACAGAATCGGGCGCCACTCCGGAAATTGCGACAGGTGCGCTTCGATCTCTTTTCGAAATTCAGGATCTTTTAACTTCGGCGTAAAGCGCGAGGCGAACCCTCTGCGCCACCGCGTCGGCATCGTAAGCCAACTCTCGAGCTCTGCGTAACTCGTGCCGCGGACCACTTTCGGCTCGATTGCCTTTCCCGCGAAATGCGCTGCGCGCGGAGGCAACGTATCGCGAAATGCCGGCGGCAGCGAATCGACGAAGGCAGCGGTCGGACGAGGTGCTGAGTTCAAGCTCTTGTCGGCTCGGCAGGAATAAAACTGTCCGGCTTTCACCGCTTGCGCCTGGCGAAGCGCACCGTCCGGACTTACTCCGCTGATGGTCGCCGCACCGGCTTCCACAAAAACGGCGCAAGCCTGGTCCTCGCGGTGCAGGATCACGGTGCCGGTCGAGGCACTGGCTGCAATCGCCGGGCTTTCGTAGGTGTATGGGGCGCCGTTCGCTTGCCCCTTTAACCATCCCCGCAGGAGAACCAGTTCCATTGGCGCCGTGGTTTTTGCGGAGGCACTTTTCAGAACCCGCAGCAGATACAAACGTGTCGCAGGTCCCAATGCGACAATTCCTCCGTCGGCAAATTCCATTTGCACAAAGCCCTTGTCCCCGGTCTCCAGGATGTCACCTGGCCTGAGACTCATGCCTTCCACGCCGCCCAGCTGCTCCGTATTTCGAATAACGTGCAAAGGTCCTTCCAGAAGGGTAATCAGGCCCGCAGCGGGTTCGGCGGCGGGCATTGGCAGCAGCGAAAATGCCAACAAAAGGAATCGAGGATTCATCGAATTCTCAACGGGAAGAATTGCGCCGTAACTTCTGTAATTTCAAGATAACTGATGCTAAGAAACGCGCCATCGTTAGTCAAGGCCGGGAATCTGGGTGCCGCAATGGATAGCCAGCACCCTAAAGCTGGCCTTGGTTAAGGTAGCCAAGCTGTTGTTAACTGCATTCCTTGAGAACCGCTTCTGCGCCGGTACTTTCACGGCGGATTGTCGGCAACCGGAAGCTTCCCCCTGCAGCCCCGGCGACCTGTGCTTGACGCGAGAGTTGCGCCGGCCTATGGTTGCGCGTAGCAGTGAACCGCGAAGGCGGGCGGCTTCGACTAGAGGTGAGCGAAAGCCAACAAACCGCAGGAGTGGAGGTGACCCGCCCCGTTCGTTCCCATTTCCCCAGCCAGACATGTACCGGATCCTGAATTTTCCGAGGACGCGCGCAAAACGTCCCCGCAGTCCACGCCGAGTGCGAAAGGAGAATTTCAATGAGCAGGCACGGGCCAAAACTGGTATCTCTTCTTATTTTCGTTACAGGAGCGCTCATCGCGTCGTGTTCAGAGTCCTACCACGAGAGAAACGAACGCTACGTGTTTGTGGCCACCAATATCAACCTGCCGTACTGGCAGAAGGCGCGGGCGGGGTTTTTGGACGCGGCCAAAGCGCTCGGTGTGAAAGGCGAACTCGTTGGGCCGACAGGCTATGCCCCGAACGCGGAACTAGGAGTATTCCGCCAGATCGTTGACGAACACCCCGCCGGAATCTGTCTTTCCGCGGCGCGGCCCGAAATTTTCCAGGCCGAAATTGACAAAGCCGTGGCCCAGGGCATACCGGTGATTTGCGTGGATGCGGATGTACCGAATTCCAAGCGCGTGCTGTACATCGGAACGGATAACTTCAAGGCGGGCCGGGAAAGCCTGAGACGGATGGCCGCGCTCGTTCCCGGTAATGCGAGCGTGGTCGTCATCACAATTCCAGGGCAGCGGAACCTCGATGACCGGGTGGCGGGCGTAGCGGACGCGCTGAAGAATTTTCCCGCCATTCAACTGATCAAGATACTTGACGACAAAGGCGATGCGCGAACTGCCTTTGATCAGGTTGCCGAGCTGATACAGAAGAAAGAAAAAGTAGACGGAATTATTTGTCTGGAGGCAGCCGGGGGTTCTGGCGCCGCCGAAGCGCTGCACCGCTCGAGCATGGAAGGCAAGCTGCGGATTGTGGCATTTGACGACGATCCTGAAACCCTTGATTGGATCGATCGCGGCGCAATTACCGCTACCATCACGCAAAAACCCTACGTCATGAGTTACTACGGCCTAAAATTCCTCGACGACTTGCACCACAATGCAGCTCCGATGCCGACACTGGTGGATACTGGCACGGTCGTCGTAGACAAGAGCACTCTCCAGCTCTATCGCGAGACCATCGCCAAATACCCCAAGTCGTTCTAGAGTCGCGCCCTGGGATAGCCCGCTGCCGGGGCCGGGCCTCTCACTGCTCCCGTCAGTGGGACAGCGCGACCGGGCGGCGGGCGAGCAACGTTACTCGGGATATGAGAAACCAATTTCCGCTAAGAGCCTGTGGAACGGGACGTGTCGCGGCCGGGGACAACATCGATTTGCAGTTTTGGGTCGGCGGCAGGAATGTAGGTGGTAGCAAGGCCGAGCTCGCGGCGGACGATGTTGCTGCCCTGGGCGATGGCAGTGGTTTTGTAGAAGGCGATTTCCCGGTTGCAGCCCTGACGGCCGAAGCCGCAGTCGTTCGAGACGATGAGTTTTTCGGCGGGGATGTATTTCAGTGCTTTGCGGATTTCGCCCGCGACTTCTTCCGGACGGTCCGCCTGCAGAGTGCGGTGGCTGACCACCCCGATGCAGATTTTTTTCTTGAGATCGTTCTTGAACGGCGCGAACAGTTCGAGATCCTTCTGGTTGCGGTCCTTCATTTCCAGCGTCCAGACATCGCCGCGGCAGCGTTCGAGATAGATCTCGAGCGAGTTGGCGTAACCGGTTTCCTCCATTACCCGCTGCATGTTGGGATTGCCCCAACAGGTGTGAATCCAGAGTTCCACATCATCAAGGCCCTGCACTTCACGGTTGAAAGCGTCCACCATGAATTTCACTTCGTCGTGATCCTTGCCAAAGGTGTTGGCCATGAAATGGAAGGTCGGCTCTTCGATCTGGATACAGCGGCAGCCGGCGTCGCGCAGCGCGAGAAGTTCCTTGTTCATGGCTTCGGCCATATCCCAAATGACCTGGCGCTTGTCCTTGTATTTTGGCGTATGAATGTCGAGAAACAGGGCCATTACCTGCGAGCAGCAGGTGCCGAACTTGACGGGCTTGCGCGTTTTTCCCTGCGCCATGCGCCAGAGTTTTGGATAGTCAAGGGGGCGGTGCTCGATTTTGTCGACGACGTGGGGCCAGCGCCAGCCGGTGTAGATTTCATTAAGGAGCGTACCGGGCGGGTAGTGCAGCCACGGGGCCGTGGTTTCTTCCGGCTGTAGATGGTCCCCCGCAAAGCCGGCCCAGCGTTGCAAAGGATAGTGATGCCATGCGCGGCCCGCGAGATCTTCGTCCACGTGGAGATCGCCGTGCCCCAGGATGTCGAGGCCGGCGCGTTCCTGATCGGCCATGACCACCGCGAGGGCATCCTGAAATTTTTCGCGAAAGCGAATATCGAGCATGCAAGTGTCGAGCGGGCGGCCCCACATGCTGACATCAAACCAACGCGGCCGCGGGAAAGAACCTGTAACGGTGCTTGGAAGAATAAGCTCTGCTGTAGCAGTGAACATGAGTTTCTCCAGGGAATATGGCTTTTCCGTATTTACAGCTGCCCGGGCGGCGGCAGACGCGTGAACCCGGCCTGGCCTTCCGGCAATCCGATCTAGACGAGATTTTTCAGCAAAAACCAGGCGTTCGCCGGCCGTTCCGCCAGTCTTCGCACGAACCAAGGATACCAATAGTGCCCATACGCAATCAGCACAATTGAGCGCCAGCCCTCGGTGGCCAATCGTTCCTGTTCCTTTCTCTGAATCCCATACAGCATGTGGACTTCAACATCCGTTTTGGCCATCGCCGTTGCAGCGGCGAGTCCGGTGATGCGCCGGATCATTCCGAGATCATGCGTGCCAAAGGTGCAGCGCCCCATCTGATTGTTCTTCTTTGCGCGCAACAGTTCTGCAGCAATTGCAAAGTAGTTTTCGTCCACATCTGATTTCTTGGGGAAGGCCGCGCTGGCTGGTTCGTTGTAGGCGCCCTTCACAAGGCGAATTGACGGCCGCAGCTGCAACAGTTTCCCCACGTCATCCTTGCTCCTGAATAAATAAGACTGCAGGCAGATTCCAGTCACAGGAAATTGTTGTAGAGCCCGCCGATAGATGTCCAAAGTGGGATCGACGTACCGGCTGGATTCCATGTCGATCCAAACGGTCGAAGTCCCCGGGCCTTTGCTCAAAATTGCCTTGAGATTTGCAAAGCAAAGCTCCGGAGAAATATCCAGGCCCAACTGCGTCAGTTTTATGGAAATCTCTGTCTGCAATCCACGCTGCTGCAGCTCGTCGAGAGCCAGAAGATATTGTTCGGTGACCTGCTGCGCTTCACTCGCGTCGTTCACGTTTTCGCCAAGATGTGTGAATACGGCCCCAATGTTTTTGCTTTGCAGAGCTTCGGCCGCCTGCATGGCATCCGCAAACTCTTCGCCGGGCATGAAACGGGACACGGTTCGCCGCACAAATCCGTAGCTTGCCGCGCGATTGCGCAGCCATTTATTCGTCGATGCCGCGAGCAAAATGGAACGCGAAACACCCATCGCAATATTCATCCTTCAAACCGGAATCATTTTCAAGCACAATTTCCATTCATTCTATTGCACATTGTTCTGCGGCGGCGAGCTAGGACTTTGCGCGGGAAAACCTGGATGACGGCAGGGAAAGCGCTTCGTTAGCCATCTCGCGTTTCAGCCGCCGCACGGTCGCCGCTTCACGCGCGAGAAGCTTCTCGCTCTCCATGCGGGCGTGCACGATGGCCGAGAGCTCATCGCCAGGAATCGCGCTCACCAACTCTTCCGCCTGCAGGAAGCACGCGAAAACCAATTTTTCCGGCTGTTGCTGTCGTCTGAGAAACTGGCCATAGTTAAACCAATCGGACGCCGCACTCCGCGGATCGGAAAGGGAAGCGTCCAAGCGAAGCGCTTTCTGAAAATCCAGCGCGGCCTCCGCCGCCTCTCCGCGCCGCTCTTCCAGTTCCGCCAGGTGCACCAGCGCCAGGCTCTGCAAGGTTTTATCGGCGGAATTTTCCGCAAATCCGGCGGCGCTTTTATACCCCCGGTAAGCTGAATCGATTCGATTCGCTGCCGCATCCGCGTCCGCTACTTTCAGTAGCGCCGCTAGCACTGTCGTGGCCTCGCTGCGATGCTCTTCGCTATGGGTGCTCACAATTTCCAGGTAAGCGCGATAGTGCCGGGCAGCCGCTTGCACTTCTCCGCGATGATCCAGGGCCTGCGCCAGGTACAGCTGAGCGCTGGTCTGGGCGGGGGCCACGTCGACTGCGCGCTGCCAATCCTCGATGGCCTCATCGCCGTGGCCAAACTGTTGCGCCAGCAGTCCGGAATTGACCAAAGAATCGGCATCGCGATTCCAGCGCGCAAGAATCGTCTGGTACTGGTTGTACGCTTCCGTCTTGCGTCCCGCTTCAATCAGTCCGCGCGCATAAGCTTGCTGCAGAGAAAGATTTCCGCTACTTAAAGCAGCCGCCCGCTGCAAAGAGGCCAGAGAGCTTTCTACATCACCGGCGAGTTTTTCCGCGCGGGCCAGCCGCAGCTGAGCCACGCTATCATCCGGATTCAATTGCACCGCGTGCCGCAAGGCCTCAATGTTTTTCGTGCCGGACCAGTAGAAATGCAACTGGTCCAGGGCCCCCCAGCCTAGTAGCACGGCTACGGTTGCGATGCGCAGGGCCTGCGCCCCGCGTGCGCCGCTCGCAATCCAGTGCGCTACTCGACGAACCGAGTTTCGCTTGCCTGGTTCACTCGCGAGGGCAGGTTCTTGCGAATTCAAAAGGAACGAAGCGATCCGCGAATCGCGTAGTTTCCAAAGCGCTCCGTCCAGTATGAAGTGGTGGATATTCACGAGTGCTGTGAATGTCAGGAAGCTGGCGGCAAAATCGGCATGGAATAGCCGGCTCACGAGCCATGGTCCCGGAATAAAAAGGGCAATGCCTCCAGCAACGAGCGTCAGGAAGTACCGCCAGGACTTCCAACGCACATTACCGGATTCGCGAGCCTCGCGTTCCTGAAAATAGCTGGTAATCCACAAGTACTGCGCCGAATGCAGAACCGCCAGAATTCCGCTGCTATAGCGTGTTTGCGGGACTTCGCGGCCGCTCCCCAGCTCAATCAAAACCGGCAGCAGAAACCACAAAAATTGCGTGAGGGCCAGCGTCAGCGGGGCCATGATCGTGCGCACGGTGCTGCGGCGCGCAAGCGAGGTGAGCGCCCACCCGCTGGCCAGCATAAAAAATCCGGCAAGCGCTGCTCGCGCAGGTAACGTGAATTTTGCAGGAAGGCCTAGCGACAAGATCATCGTGTCGCCTGACGGGCCGGTATGGAAACTCAGCATCAGCATCACGTAGGAAGCTAAAAACGCGAGGTGAATCGCGCGTCTTTCCGCCGCCGTCGGGTGCAGTCCGCTGCGCCGTGCAAACATCATCAGCAGGCCAAAATTCTGCCCGGTGTAGTGCCAGGGGCTCCAGCAGATGTACACGGTGAAAATCCACGGGAGCAGTGGATACCAGAAGTGCGCCAAAACTCCCGCAACGGCAAGCAGCAGGGCTACATGCACGGTGAAGATTCGATACTTCGTGAACTCGGTCTCCGTGTGGTACGCGCGGTAGACAGTGGCCATGAAGTGCGGATAGTTGAAGAGCAGCGCCAAGAAATAGAAGCCCATGCTCCATGCGCGATCATGGGAACTGGCGGCATAAAATCCCAGCAAAAGCAGCGGAGCAGACCAGGCTCCGCACCCGATCAACAAATCAACCCACGGACGATAAATCCACGGGTTGGGCGGCGGATTTGTCACAGTTCTGTCAACAGAGTCAGGAACTGCGGGGTTGGACGGGGCTCGCTGCATTCCTCTGCAGATTAGCGCAACGTTGCCCGCGCTGCAGTGTTTACACAGGTATGTAGCGGTGAATCGGTTACTTTGCGGTTGCGATTCACTGAGCGCTCATGAGGAGAGGTGTGGAGGCCGGCTTGGATCGTTGCACGCTGGTTCTCGGAAAGTCCTGAATCGGGAAGTCGCCTTCCCGTACGATGTATGCAAATTGGGCCAATAGTGCATCTAATTAGCAGTGATACGAGAAAAGGAGCTTTAACCCATGAAAAGGACGATTCCACTTCTAGGGGCCCTGTTACTGGCTGGCGTTACCTTTGTGACCTCTGCCCAGGCCGCACAAAAGCAGGCAGCATCCGGTACATCAACAGTCACCATGACCATCACCGCTGTTGGCAAAAAAGGTACGACTCCGCCAGCGCTTAAAAAGGATGACGTTCAGCCGTACAAAAACAAGGAGCGCTTGCAAGTGGCCGATCTCCGGCGCGGCGAAGATCTGCTTCTGGCGGTGGTCATTGACGATTCGCTGGAAAGCAGTATCGCCAACCAGTGGAGCGATTTGAAGGCATTTTTTGAAGCGCAGCCGGCCACGACCGCGATCGGCGTCTTTTATTCAAGTAACGGCTCGGTACGGGTGGCCCAGGACTTTACGACAGATCATGCCCTGGCAGCCAAGGCCCTGCGCCTGCCCATCGGCAATCGCGGCGCGTTTTCCAGCCCCTATCTTGCTTTACAAGACATGATGAAGCGTTGGCCTTCGGCGGGCAGCCGTCGTTCCATTGTTCTGATCTCTTCCGGTATTGATTATTTCCGGCGCGGCTTCGGTCCCAAGAGTCCGGATCTGGACCCCACAATCGAGCGCGCGCAAAAGCAGAACATCAATATCTGGACCGTTTATGCTCCGGATGCTGGTCACTTCGGTGCTGGCTACTTTCGTCAGTTTAATGCGCAATCGAATCTTAGCGAACTGTCGGAAGAAACTGGCGGCGAATCCTATTTTCTTGGCACTTCCGCTCCGGTCACGCTCAAACCGTACTTTGACGAGATTGCGGAGCATCTGAACAACCAGTATCTGATTTCATTCTCTGGAACGGGTGGCGGCAAAAAGGGAAAGTTCGAGCGTGTCCGCGTAGCGACCGAGGTTCCCAACTTGGAATTCCTAACGCCGACCAATACGTTCTTGCCTCCATCGCAATAGAACCAGATCAAATTGCAGGAAACGGAGCGCCGGCTGTACCCGCTGGCGCTCCCTTTTTTTCCCCACCGCTCTTGTGTCCCGCGCGTCGGCCGCGCTAGACTACGGCGCATTCATTTCCCATCGTCTCGGCAGGGATTTGCGTATAGTTGAATCGGTTTAAATGCTCGAAGCGCTTCGCTGCCAGATTCTGCACTGAAGGAGAATTTTGTGAATCTCTCAATCTTCCGTTTTGTGCATCGCTCCGCCACCGGCCGTCTCCTCTGGGCGGTGCTCCTGGCGCTGACGGCCGGCACGTCGCCCAGGGCCCGAGCCGACGGAGAGATCACCCTCCACGATGGGTGGGCGCTGCAGTCCTCCGCCCACGTCAAGGAAAGCGGCGCGCAAATCTCGCAAGTTGGGTACGAAGCCGGGGGCTGGTACAAAGCCACCGCTCCCAGAACAGTGTTTGCCGTGCTCGTCGACAACGGTGTGTACAAAGATCCTTTTTTCGGCATGAACCTGCGGACATTTCCCGGAGTGGACTACAAAGTCCACGGCGGAGGCTTTGCCCGCGAGGAAATGTCGGCAACCAGCCCCTACGCCGTGCCTTGGTGGTATCGCTCCGAATTTGAAGTCCCCGCGGGCTACCAGGGGAAGACCATCTGGCTGGCCTTTCGCGGCATCAACTACCGCGCCAATATTTGGATCAACGGAAAACAGCTGGCCGGTTCCGATACGGTTGTTGGCGCATTCCGCCGTTACGAGTTTGACGTCACCTCCTTGGTGAAGGCCGGCAAGAAAAATGCCGTAGCCGTGGAAGTCTCTGCGCCCCACGCGGGCGAATTGGGAATCACCTTTGTCGATTGGAACCACACGGCCCCCGACAAGGAAATGGGCCTTTGGCAGGAGGTGGTCCTTTCTGCGACCGGCCCGGTGGCTATCCGACATTCGTTCGTGGATACCAAGCTGGACCTTCCCGCTGCCGGTACCGCCCGCCTTACGGTTCGCGCGGAGCTTCGAAATACCACAGACAAACCGGTCCGGGGAACGCTGCAGGGAAAAATAACTGGGGCGGCGGAGCCGATAGAATTTTCCCAAGCAGTCGAACTCGAAGCCAATCAAACGAGTGAATTGACCTTCACCCCGGAAAAAGTCGCTGTTCTCGACGTGAAAAACCCTCGGCTGTGGTGGCCCTACCAGATGGGCGCGCCGTATTTGCACAGGCTGTCGCTGAATTTTGTGACGGATGCGGGGGCTGTTTCTGACGTGCAGAATATCTCGTTCGGCATGGTGCAAATGGATTCGGAGATGACCCCGACCGGCGGCAAGCTGCTGAAGGTAAACGGCAAGCCGGTTCTTGTGCGCGGCGGTGGCTGGACACCGGACATGATGTTGCGAGTTGATGAAAAACGTCGCGAAGCGGAATTTCGCTACGTCAAGGAAATGGGACTCAACACCGTCCGCCTCGAAGGAAAATTGGAAGACGAAGCGTTCCTGGATCGCGCGGACCGCGACGGGATACTCGTCATGGCCGGATGGTGTTGCTGCGACGCGTGGGAGCAATGGGGTAAGTGGAACGAAGAAAACAAGCGCGTCTCCGTCGATTCATTGCGAGACCAAATGTTGCGCCTTCGCCAGCATCCGAGTTTGCTCGTCTGGCTCAATGGAAGCGATAATCCCCCGCCTCCGGATCGGGAACTTGCCTATTTGAAAATCGAAAAAGAAACCAATTGGCCAAAGCCACTGATTTCTTCCGCTACCGCGAAGAAAACCGAGACAACCGGCGATACCGGCGTCAAAATGTCCGGACCGTACGAGTACGTCTCTCCCAATTATTGGCTAACGGACACAAAAGCAGGCGGCGCGTATGCCTTCAATACGGAAACAAGTCCCGGCGCGGCCATACCTCCGGTCGAAGGCCTCCAGGCCATGCTGCCGCCCGACAAGCTCTGGCCCATCAATGAATTCTGGGAATACCACGCGGGCGGCGGGAAGTTCGGCAATATCAAAATATATGCAGAAGCCCTCGAGAAGCACTACGGCAAAGCGACTGACGCCGCGGACTTTGCCTGGAAGTCGCAGGCCGTGGCGTATGACGGCGAACGCGCCATGTTTGAAGCCTATGGCCGCAACAAATACAACTCCACCGGCGTGATTCAGTGGATGCTGAACAACGCCTGGCCGGGCATTATCTGGCACCTCTATGACTACGACCTGCGTCCCGCCGGAGGATACTTTGGTTCCAAGAAAGCGCTCGAACCGGTACACGTCCAGTTCTCCTATGACGACCGCAGCATTGCCGTGGTCAACGGCAAACAGGAACCTGTAAATGATTTGAAGCTGGTCGCTAAACTCTACGACACAAGCATGAAAGAGAGATTTTCCCAGGAAGCAAAAGTAAACGTTGGCGCCGATGCCGTCGCCAGATCGTTCATCATCCCGGAGCCCCGGGACATCAGCAAAACCTATTTTCTCAATCTTGGACTGTTTTCGTCTTCCGGTGAACTGGTCAGCCGCAATTTCTATTGGCTCTCCACCGAGCCCGACGTCCTCGATTTCAGCAAGACCACCTGGTTCTACACGCCACTCACATCATTTGCAGACATGACCGCGCTCGCGGATCTTCCCAAAACCGCTCTCAAAGCTTCCATGAAGCTTTCCAGCGCGGGCAAGGACGCCGTGGCCCACGTCACCGTGCAGAATCCCGGCAGCGGCCTCGCGTTTCTCGTTCGCCTCCGCTTGCTTCACAAAAGCGATAACTCCGAGGTTCTTCCTATTTTCTGGGACGATAACTATTTCCCACTTCTCCCCGGCGAAAAACGTGAAATCACCGTTCACGTTCGCCAGGCGGATCTCGGCGAATCGCGCCCAGTGCTGGCCGTCGACGGATTCAATGTAACTCCAACAACCGTTCAATGAATTACTGAAAAGGAACGGAGCCGGACGACCAGTTCATCCGGCTCCGTTCCTTTCTGCTCGCCGTCCGACTCTTAGTCCTCGCCGCTCACCTTAGCCACCCGCGTGGAGTCGCGAATCACCAGCTCCGGATTCGTCTTCTGATGGGAAATCGTCCAGTCGCGTTTCTCCAATCCTGCGTTGACCCCTTCCATGACAATATTCACCGCCAGGCTTCCCATCGCTTCCAGGGGCTGGCGAACGGTGGTCAGCGAAGGCGCCGACAGCGCGGAAAGCGCCACATCATCAAATCCCGCCACCGAACAATGTTCCGGCACCTTCACGCCTGCCTTCGTCAGTGCTCGAATCGCGCCCAGTGCCGTCAAATCGTCAAATGCCATCAGCGCCGTAAATTTCTTTTTCTTCTGCAGCAGTTCTTCCGTGATCCGATAACCGCCCTCAAACCCCGAATTGGGATCAAAGGAATCAGGCAGCTGCGAAATCAGCGCCGCCTCGATCTCCATCCCGACTGAATGACAAAATTTCTGAATTCCACGCCAACGCGGCGCGCTGTCGATCAGCATCTTGGGCCCGCGGATGAAAGCAATTTTTCTGTGCCCCAATTGATACAAATGTTCAATCGCCAGCCTTCCGCCCGCTTCGTTATCAACCATGACCGAGCTGATCGTGTCGCCCGGCAGTTCCCATCCAATGGTGGTCGCGGGAATATTGCGTTTGCTCAAATCCGCCAGCACGTGAATGTCGACAAACAGCCAGTTTGCTACAACAATCAGCGCTTCGACGTGGTGCTCCAGCAGCATTTCCAGATAGCGCTCGAAACGATTCCGTTGATTGTGGGCATCAGCAAAAATCGGCACGTAGGAAAATTGGTACAGCGCGTTTTCAATTCCGCGCAACACCGGCGTACAAAATGGGTCGGTTATATCGAAAAACATCACGCCGACCGTGTGGCTGCGCTTGCTGCGCAGGAAGCGCGCCATGGCATTGGGCCGGTACCCCAGTTTTTTCGCGACTTCTTCAATGCGTTTTTTGGTGTTTGCGGCGATGTATCTCGCCAGCGGCGCGTTATTCAACACAATCGAAACGGTTGCGGGCGAAAAGCCACTGGCCTTCGCCACATCCCGCATCGTCACCATCTGGTTTTTGGCGGCAACTTTCTTCAATCCGGCGCGCCTCCAGGGCAGACCATCATCCTTCTACCTTCCCTTGAGATGCAACTTTCTTGTTTTGGCAGAAGCCCCTATTCCGCGGGCACTTCAAACGAGAGCGGTTCGCGGAATCCGCGCGTTTTCCAAATGCCAAACAAGATTCCCGTGGTCATCCAGATCGATCCGGCAATGATCGCCGGCTTGCTCAAATTCAGCCACAGCCCCAAACAGATCAGAAATCCCAGAACGGGCGGAATTAGATTCCACACGGTTTTTTCTTTCGCGCGCACAAAGTAACGCAGAAACGCCGCGGCATTTACGCCCATGAAGGCGATAAGCGCGCCAAAGTTCAGCAGTTCCGCCCCACGTCCGTAGGACATCAAAAACGATCCTGTCAGCACAATCGCGCCCACGAAAAGCACATTGTTTCGCGGAATATGATGCTTCGGATCGACCGCGCCGAAAAAGGACTTCGGCAATGCATTGCTGCGTCCCATCCCATAGAGCAAACGCGCCGCCCCGAGTTGTGCACCCATGCCCGATCCAAAATTTGCAAGCAACAAAGTTGCACCCACCACCACTCCCAGAATCGGCAGCACGCGTCCCATGATCTCCACATACGCGGTGTCCACATTTGCAAACGGCTGCGTCGCCGGCCAGATCACCTGCGCCAGATACACTTCAACGGCAGACAACACGCCAATCACCACGCAGGTCAGGACCGTCGCGTACATGATGTTGCGACGCGGATTCTCCGCTTCTTCAGACAACGTGGAAATCCCGTCGAACCCTATGTAGGTCAGTACGGCAATGGAAGTCGCCCCGAACAACGCTTTGGTATTGAACAGCGATGGATTGTAGAACGGATGCGTGAAGAATCCCGGCGCGTCGTGCGGATGCCCGAATATATAGCGTGCCGAAGCCACAATCACCACCACCACCACGGCTCCCATGAATGCCGCCATCGCCGTATTGATGCGCGCCGAAGTTTTCACGCCGCGAATATTCAGCATCGTAAAAACCACTGCGAAAAATACTTTCCACGCCCAGATCGGCACTCCGGGCGCAAACGCATTCGCTTGCCCCGCGCACCAAATCGTGCAAATCAGCGGGTTGAGCATGTAGTCCATCACCATGCTCCACCCCGTCACAAATCCCGCGCTGGGATGAATCTCCTGCGCCACGTACGTGAATGCTGAGCCTGCGCTCGGATAAGCCCGTGCCATCCGGCCATAACTGATGCCGGTAAACAGCATCGCCACCATGGCAATCAACAGGGCCGTAACGACGTGGCCCCTGCCACGCTCGCTCAAGACCCCGAACACCGACATCGGCGCAACCGGCTGAATCACAATTACGCCATATAAGATTAAGTCCCAAAGCGTGAGTGTACGTTTCAGCCTGGTCGAACTGGGGCTCGCTTCGTTGCTCAAGCGATTCTCCTTTGCGCCATACCGCCCTGCGCTTTACGGGGGATCAATGGTGTTTCCGTTCCTCGGGCACTCGGTACAAGCGCCTGAATCTTATCAGCATTTCCTTCAGCTGACGGCATTCCTTTTTGTCTTCGCCCCGCCCTTTTGGCCCTGCGAAAGCTTTCGCCGGTCTGCGCTAAATCGATTCAAATCAGGTATTCCTTGGCAATGCAGCCTTGGCTTGCCGGCACAAAAAGCTTCCGCGCCTGCCAGTGATTGCCCCGGCGTTGTCTCCGAAAAGTTTCCGCCTGTCCTTTCGTACAGTTTTGGGACAGTCAGGTTAAATTCCACAGAACGGTATCTTTTCGTTCAATTCACGTAACTTTTGGCGCAACGCTGCAAGCATCTGCATAGTCTAATTGTGTAGGCAGCCAGCCGCCGCCTGAGCGAACTTCTATGGGCCAAGTAACCCGCGTAAACAACCGCAGTGCCGTCACGATTGTTCTGACGCATGCGGTCGCATTCACCGTGATTTTTATTGCCGCCATGTGGCTGCGGCTCGTCAAGGTTCAACTGGACCCCGACCTCCAGGGATACCTGCAAGTCATTACCGGCCTTCTCGCCTTTGTTTTCGGAGCCGTCACCCTGGTTCGTTTCCAGGGAACGCAGGATCGCATCTCGCTGATCCTCGGCGCCGGATTTCTCCTCTCGGGAACTGTTCTGATCGCCTCCAGCATCTTCTTTTTCCAATTTCTGCAAGACACGCACCCGCCGCTGCTGTCGGCTCCCGTGGTTCTCTGGCTCGGTCGCATGGTTTTGGCGTTTCTCCTGGTCGTTGCGCTGCTGGTGGAGCATTTTCTTCCTCGCTCGCGCCACCCGCGCGGAGAAATTGCCGGCGCGCTGTTCACCGTCATGGGTTTTACCTACCTGATTACCGCCGCCGTTCACCGGCTGCCGCAAGAAGTTTCCAGCCGACCCATCGCGCTGATACCCAGCCCGCAGCAGCTTCTGCCCGCCGCCATCTTCCTGATCAGCTTGCTGTGGTACCGGCGCCGCCTGGCCGTTGATAGCTCCGCGTTTGACCGTTCCATCTACGCGGCGACGTGGCTGAACCTGGCCGCCCAGCTGGTCATCAGCCAGTCGCAACAGTTTTTGGACGCCCCCTTCGTTTTGTCCCAGGGATTTGTAGTCATCAGTTACACGGTGGCGCTGGGGGGAGCGCTGCTCGACAACGCCAGACTGTTTGAACAGGTTCGCCACCTCGCCGTCAGCGACCCTCTTACCGGGCTTGCAAACTACCGCCGCCTTCTGGATGTTCTGGAAAACGAAACCGAACGCACCAACCGCACGGGCCGGCCTTTCGCCGTACTGCTGCTCGATCTCGACGGCTTGAAGAAAATCAACGATACCTTCGGTCACCTGGTTGGCAGCCGCGCGATTTGCCGCCTTGCGGATATTTTGCGGATTCACTGCCGCTCTATTGATACCGCGGCGCGATATGGCGGCGACGAGTTTGCTTTGGTTTTGCCGGAAACGCAGGAAGACGAAGCCAAGCTGGTCTCCGAACGGATTCGCGATGTGATGACCATCGAGCCGGAAAAGCCACAGTTGTCCGCCAGCATCGGCATTGCCATCTATCGCGGCGACGGGGAACGTATTGAGAAGCTGCTCTCGGCTGCCGACGAACACCTGTATGCGGAGAAAGCCAAACGCACCAAGAAAATGGCTGCCGCCGCCGGCGCCGCCCGGCGCAGGACTCCGCGTCCCGGACCTGCCCGATAAATCCAGAGCGTCCGCCGTCCCGTGGGGTTATTTGCTGGCCGGTGTGGCCGGCGCAAAGGGAGCCAGCTGCTCGGTGATTTTTGCCTTATCCCCAACCACCACGATCGCCATTTCGTCCGGCTTCAAATACTGCTTGGCAATCCGCTGCACGTCGGCTGGAGTGACGGCATTTATTTTTTGCACGTACGTTTTCAGGTAGTCTTCCCCAAGACCCTGCAAATCGACAAATTGCAGCTGCCCGATCAGCGCTTGTCGGGTCGAGTTCTGCACCACAAAAATTCCGGAAAGGTAGCTCTGAATCCCTTGCAGTTCCGCTGCAGCGGGAGCTTCGGCCTGTAGCCGTCCGATTTCTCCGAAGATTTCCTTCAGCGAGGGGCCGGTTACCGCCGTGGTCACGTCTGCCACTTCAGCCCAATACGCGTCATGGTAGCGGCGGGATACCACACTGTGCGGAGAATAGGTGTAGCCCTTCTGCTCCCGGATGTTGGCCGTTATGCGCGATGCAAAAGAGCCGCCCAGCAGGGAATTGGTTACCGTGAGCGCGATGTTGTCCGGACTGGTCGTGCCGGGGACCGGCAACCCCACATAGATTGTCGATTGCGGAGCGCCCGGGCGATCGGTAACGTCCAAAACGCGCTGGGCTTTCGGCATGGGCGCATTTTCTACAATGGACGGTCCTTTTGCCCATCCTGTGAAACTTTCCGCAATGGCCCTTTTCACGGCAGCGCTGTCGAATTTCCCGGCAATGTAGAGATGGCTGCGTGCGGCGCCATAGTTCGCCGCATAGAACTTCCGTACGTCATCAATTGAAATCTTATTTATGTTTTCTTCCGTGGGTATCACGGATCCGTAGGGATGATCGCCGTACAGCAGCTTCGAGAAGCGCTCGGCGGCAATTGTTCCCGGTTGCGATTTCGCCAGGGTGATCTGCCGCACGGCGTTCGATTTCAGCCGCGCCAGCTCGGATTCCGGCAGCAGGGGATGCTGCAACACGTCGGCCAGAAGTTTCACAGCGTCCGGACCATTCTCTGAAAGCACATCCAGCCGGAGGATTGTCTCGTCGTCGTCGGCTCCCGCTCCCAGCGAACTACCCATGCGCGCGGTGGCTTCTGCCAGCGCTTGCGAGGATAGCGTCGTGGTCCCTTCTTTTAGAAGGTCGGTTGTAAAGTCGGCAATTCCCCGCAACCCCGCCGGCTCGTTGACGCCGCCTGTCCGCAGCGTAAGGTCAACCGACACCTTCGGAATATTTCCGTAGGGAACCAGCGTAACCTCCAGACCGTTGGGCAGCGCGTAAGTTTCGTGCGCCGGAACAGTAAACGCTTTGGCAGGGCCGCCAGCCGGAGGTGTCTCTTTCTGGGCCTGCGCCAAAGCCGGAGCGGCCGCCAGAGCTAGTGCCCCTGCGCTCAGCAAGAACTTTCTCGTTGGTGTGCGTGTCATCATGCCCCTCTCTCCTCTACTGTTTCTGCGCTGGCGCCTCGGGCGCCGCGACGGGAGCCGCTTGCGGCTGCACCAGCAAAATAGTGCGATTCGCCGGGCGCAAGTACTCGCTCGCGGTTTTTTGCAGCAGCGTCGGAGTTACCTTCTGAAATTCTGAAACCAGACTATTGACGCGCGACGGATTGTCATCAAACAGCGCCATGCTCGCCAGTAGGTCGACGAGTCCGAATCCGCCCTGGGCTCCGACCGTGTCGTAGAGTCCCGATCGCAATTTCACCATTGCGCGATCCAATGTCTTTTGATCGATGGGTTTCGTGCGCAGCGGCTCGATGACTTCATCGATGGATTTCAGAATCGTGTCCGAACTTGTTGCCGGATCGTAGGTCAGATTGGCCAGGAAGAGCATGGGCCCGTGGTAATTGAACATGTTTCCCAGTAGATTGATTCCCCCGCCCACATCGCCCGTGTATCCCCGGCGCTCGACCAGCTCCTGATGCAGGAGGCTATCGTCGCCGTTTAGCAGAATCTGCTCGAGCAGCCCCATTGCGTAGTATTCCGGAGTGTTGCGGTCTGGCATGTGGTACCCAATAGCCAGGGCCGGTCGCTTGGCGAGCGCGTCGGGTTTGCTCGCCCGCTTTTCTTTTTCTTGCCGCGGTTCTGTCAGATCCGGCTGGGGCGGCAATTGCGAGGGCTTGAGAGTTCCGAAATATTTCTCCACAAACTTCTTGGCTTCGGCCGGCTCAAAGTCTCCGGTAATCGCCAGCGCTGCATTGTTTGGCGCATAGTAGGTCTTGAAGAACGACTGCACATCGGTGAGCGTCGCGGCGTCGATGTCTTTCAGATCGCCGTAGAAGTTATGCGAGTTGAACCAGTTGGAGTTCGCATATTGCGGCATGTCCAGCCAGGGAAATCCGCCGTAAGGGCGGTTCAGCACATTTACCTTCACTTCATTGCCGACCACGCCTTGCTGGTTCTTCAGATTTTCCTCAGTGACAGCCAGTCCGCCCATGCGGTCGGCTTCGGCCCAAAGCGCCGTCTCGAGCTTGTTCGCCGGAAGGATTTCAAAATAGTTGGTGAAATCAAACCGCGTGGAGCCATTCAGCGTTCCGCCGTTCTGCTGCACGAGTTTCACGAACTCCATCTTTCCCAGATTGTGCGAACCCTGAAACATCATGTGTTCAAACAAATGCGCGAATCCCGTGCGGTCCCGTGGTTCCACGCGAAACCCAATCCGGTAATAGACCCCCACGCAGATCGTCGGAGAGGTGTGGTTCGGCGAAAGCACCACGCGCAGTCCATTGGGCAGTTTGTAATATTCGACGGGAACCCGGAATTCAGACGACTCTGCCGGTGCCGCCTGGGCGCAGGTTCCGGCACCGAGCAGCGCCGTCCCGATCAAAAGGCCTAGCGCAGTTCTCCTGCGCCGGGCCATCTTCGCTCGTTTGCCAAGCAGAAGCTTCGAATCCATTTTTCCTCCGTACCAATCGACTCCGCAATTCCGAATAAAACTACGGGCTGGTTCGCTGGCGAGACAGAAAGGTCCTATCTAGGCAGACGTATGCCGCCAGCAAAAGTTTCACCGGAAAACTCCGATGGAACGAGAAATCTCAGTAGACCGTCCGCTGTTGCGAACTGGCCTTGGTCTCCAGTAAAAACCGCGGCTCCCCGGCAACCCCATCCAGCATTTGCCCTGCGACATACTCGCCCATTGCCGGGCCATGCTTGAATCCGTGCCCCGAACCGCCTCCGACAAACCAGACATTGCGCATTTCCGGGTGGCGGTCCACCAAAAAGTCTCCATTGCTCGTGTTTTCGTACTGGCATACCCGGGTTTCGACAATCGGCGCGTCGCGCAGCGCCGGAAATCTTCGCGCCACATAGGCCTTGGCAGCCTCCGCCATATGCTGGGAAACCAGTCTGGACTGGGTGTCCGGGTCGGTTCTCTCTCCGTGTCTGTCAAAGGCAATCTTGACGCCACGGTTGTCGAGGTCTGGCATTCCGTACATCTCGTCTTCCTGAAACAGCCAGGTGGGGAGATGTCCGGCAGCAAAGCGCGTGTCGCCCGCGGGAACGCCGAAAAAGAAAATCTCCTGACGTGTTGGGAAAATCCGCGATCCCAGAATCTCCGGAAATAGTTTTGCAAGCCAGGCCCCGCACGCAAAAACAAATTGTTCTGCGGCAATTTTCTCGCCCGCTGTCGTGGTGAGAAACTCGAGTCGGCTGGACGCGTTGCGGGCGGAGGCTGGAGTTACCACACTCGCCATCTGGTAGGTTGCGCCCGTCCCGGGAAAATCAGATACCAGGGCTTGCACCGCGTTTCTGGCCATCAACACGCCGCTTTCCGTTTCAAGAATTCCCGAGGCCACGTCGGCGAAAGCAATCTGCGGATAGCGCCGCTCGAGTTCAGCGCGCTCCATGTCCAGAAACGGAACGCCGCATTTCTGCAAAACCGCCTTCGTTTCGCCCAGCCGCGAGCCGTCTGGGCCGGACAGCCACAGCACTCCGGTCTCACGGAAATATTCGCGCCCAATGCGTGCAAAAAATTCCTTCCACTGCTTGAGCGAGTTCAGCGACCATCGCGTATAAAGTTCGTCTGCCCCGTACCCCATCCGGATAATCCGCGACTCCCCGCCGGAACTAGCCCGCGAATGCGCCGCCCCGTAACCATCCACCAGCACAACACGCTGCCCGCGCCGTGCCAGATGCCACGCCGTCCAGGCCCCAAATACTCCGGCGCCCACCACCGCCACGTCGTATGTATGGTTTCCGCTCATTTGCAGATGTCAACGCACCAGGCGCGGACCCTTCACTTCCGCACCGCTTGGCCCAGAATGTCCGCCCAATGCGCCAGCCCCGCGAGCGATTTCGTGTCCGTCGGATCCAGATGCAGTGGCGTCACCGCCACCGCTCCGGAAAAAATCGCCGCATAGTCCGTCTCCGGCTCAACCGCATCTTGATCAATTTTCTGTTCAAACAACCAATAATACGTTCGCCCTTTCGGATCCCGCCCTTCGCTCAACTGATTCCGCGTAATTTTCCGCGATTGCCGCGCAAACCTCACTTCACCGCCCCACGGCTCCGGCACATTGATATTCAGCAAAACCTGATCCGGCAATCCTTCGCGCAGAATCAATTCCGCTGCCGCGCGCGCCAGCCGCGCCGCATTTTCAAATGTCACGTCCGTTTTCTTGGAGCATAGCGAAATGGCAATCGAGGGAACATGGTGCAGCGCACCTTCACGCGCCGCTCCCACTGTTCCGGAATAGTAGACGTTTTCTCCAAGATTCGCGCCGTGGTTGATTCCGGAAATAATCAGATCCGGTTTCTCCGGCAGAAGCTTGTGAATCGCCACAATCACGCAGTCCGCCGGAGTTCCCTCAATCGCCCAATGCCGCTCGCCCTGCGGATGGCAAATAATGGGACTGCGCAGCGTCAAGGCCTGCGCTTTGCCGCTTTGTTCCACACTCGGCGCAACAATACTTACTCGGGCGAACTTTGAAATTTCCGCCGTAAGGGCCCGGAGCCCGTCGGCTTGATATCCATCGTCATTGGTCAGAAGAATATGAGGCATCGTCATTTTATTGTGACAGAAATCCTGCCCGGCGGAATTCGCTCGGGCGATCTTATTTCGCAGAATGGCGCGCAGCAAAGATGATTCTTGTGGGTTTTATTTTCTGGAAAGAGAAACGGAAAATGGTCGGGACGACTGGATTCGAACCAGCGACCTCACCCACCCCAAGGGTGCGCGATACCAGGCTTCGCTACGTCCCGACCGGAAGCGTCAACTACACTGCAGCAACCCACGCCGCTTTGCAGTTTAGCCTAGACTCACAAGGCTATCATCCGCGTTCCAGAAGCGTCAAGAAAGCCCGCAAACTATCGCGCATATCGAGCAGCATTTTCCGGCTCAAAAGGTCCGCCGGCGTCTCGCCGTTGGCGACCGAACTCTGAGTTGCCAGCGAGCCGTCGCCGTCGGCATTGCCGTTTTGCTCGCGCAGGTGTCTCCGCGCGCCGGCGATCGTAAACCCTTCGTCGTAGAGGAGCCGCTTGATCCGCAGCACCATTTCCACGTCTTCCTGGCGATACAGACGATGGCCCCGCGAGCTCTTCACCGGCTCCAGCATGGGAAACTCCGTCTCCCAGTAGCGCAGCACGAACGGCTTGAGATCGGTCAGACGGCTGACTTCGCCGATGCGGTAGAGTTCCTGCTCCGTTTCTGTCTGGATTGCTGTGCCGTAACTGGACATGTTGTTCTCGCGCTGCGCTAGGCCGCGGGTCGCCTGCTTCTCAATCCTAGGCGAAAATTGGGGGATGTCAACGCTTCTGCGGATGCCGGCAGTGGGCCAAAAGCACCAAGAAAGCCCCCCCGCCTATCCTCGAGAAGTCCAAACGGAGGAACCCGGAAATTAGTCTTCGTCTTGCGAGTGGTCTTCGCGGGATTCGCGTTTGCGCAGGCGCTGGATGAAGCGGATGGGAGTGCCGAGGAAATCGAATCGCTTGCGCAGCTGATTTTCCAAGAAGCGTTGATAGCTGAAATGCAGCGGATCCTTTTGGTTGGTGAAGATCACAAATGACGGCGGGGCGATTTTCGCCTGCGTCATGTAGTAGATCCGGACGGGGCGTGCTTTGGGCGTGGTGCCGCGCTGCAAGTCGACTTCGTCCTTCAGCCAGTTGTTCAGCGCCGGGGTCGAAATCTTGCGGCCGCGCGCTTCCCAGCATTGATCGATGAGCGGGAAAATCTTGTCGGCACGCTCCCCGGTTTTTGCGGAGAGAAAAATAATCGGCGCGTAGCTGAGAAATTTCAGCTTTCCGCGAATCAGTTTTTCGTACTCCACCATCAAGCGGGTGGAGTCGAAATTTTCCGGACGGTGGCGCTCGCCGGGCGCGCGTTTGGCGCGGCCCTTGGTGGTGTCGGCGTCGCGGGCAGCGGAAGCCTTGGCTGCTGCAATTGCCAAGTCCCACTTGTTGATGACAATGACCACCGAGCGGCCGGATTCTTCGGCGTAGCTGGCGATTTGCGCGTCTCCCTGGGTGACGCCCTGCTCCCCGTCAACCACCAGCAGTGCGACGTCGCAGCGTTCCAGCCCGCGGCGCGCCATTACGACGCTGAGTTTTTCCGCGACCAGATTGGTTTTTCCCTTGCGGCGAATTCCCGCGGTGTCCACAAAGCGGTACAGACGGCCGTCGCGCGCAAAGTCCTCGTCCACGTTGTCGATGGTGGTGCCGGCGATGGGCGAAACGATGGAGCGATCCTCGCCCAGCAGGCAATTCAGCAAAGTGGATTTGCCGACGTTGGGCCGTCCGATGATCGCCACCTCGATTCGGTCCGGTTTTTTTTCTTCCTCGGCGCTGGTATGGACGACGGCGACCTGCCGGAGCGCCTCGTCGAGCAAGTCGTCGACGCCCGTGCCATGCTCGGCGGCGATCGGGAAAATTTTGGCGCCGATTTTGTGAAAGGGGTCGGCGTTGGTTTCCTGCGAGAGCGAATCGATCTTGTTGACCGCGACGACAAACGGTTTGCCGGTGGTGCGCAACATGCGCGCGAGTTCCTGGTCGAGCGGCGTCATGCCGGCGTGGCCGTCCACCACGAGGACCAGCAGCGCGGCGCTTTTAATGGCGACGTGGGCCTGACGCAAAATTTCGGTCGGGATGAGCGCCTTGTCGTCCGGGATGATGCCGCCGGTATCTACAATTTCAAGGACCCGCCCGCGCCACTCCGCCTGGCCGTAGATACGGTCGCGCGTGATGCCCGGTTCGTTGGTGACAATGGAACGGCGCGTGCCGGTCAGACGATTGAACAGCGTGGACTTGCCCACGTTGGGCCGTCCGACGATGACGAGCGATGGAAGAGTTTGCGCCATGGTTAGCGATGGTGGAGACAACTGCAATCATCCACTTTACAGCATTGGGAGGTCGGAACGAAGTTCGTGGGCTACGACAAAGCAGTGAGGCAGTGAGAATGCCGGGCGACGAAAGGGATTGGTGGCGCGAGCCGAAGGGCTGGTCAACGGATCTGAACCGCCCCCGCTTCTGCAAGTGTTGATTTTGCCGAACTCGGCGGGGCGCCGCCTCTCCCTGGAAGGCGCTAGAGCCGAGGCAGGGCCTTTTGCGCGAGGGCCGTTTCGATTTGCAGGAGGTCGGCGTCGAATTTTTTGGGGCCTCCGGGTTCGTGCAAGTCTTTCATGAGCAGGTTGGGAAGGGTGAGTTGAATGGAAAACGACGCGTCACCTTTGCGCACATTAAGCGCATACATCGCGTAGACGGATTCGTCTCCCAAGGTGGGAACGGCTGCGGGTCCGTCCGGGTGAGTGCCCGTCATTTGATCGCCCGTTTTCATGGCGGCAAACATGGCCATGGTATCTTCGCGGCTCGCCGTGGTGGTGATCGTTCCGCTGCCGTCGCCCGGATTCTGGGGCAGGTAGGAACAACGGGAGCCGTCGGGTTTCATTTCGGTAATGGGCACGCCGATAGCCTGGGTCATCTCTTCTTTGGTTACCAGGCTGCACGGATCGTGCTTGCTGCTGGCTCTGGCGGGTTCCGACGATCCCTTCTGCCGGGCCGTGGCGTCGTGTCCGCAACCAATACACGTGAACACTGCGGCGAACAAAAGTACGTTCATTTTCATTTGCGATCTCCTCTGTCGATACAAAACGAATGGTTTTTAACGTGAAGCGTAGCCGGCAACCAGGAATGGTTTGAGAAGCTTCCTAGGAGTCACCACAAACAACGTTGGGCGGCGTTTTTTCCTCGCGCGATTCGGTTACCAGTTCGACTTCTTTGGCTCCGACGGACTTGCCGAGAAAATCCGCTCCAGCGCCGACTTTGACTGTGCTGGTGATGGTAATTTTCTGGCAGGGCACGATATTCAGCGGTCCCGAGGCGATGAAGCCGATAGTGCTGACGATTTCCACATAGGCCGCCGCTTCGCTCTTCATGTGTTCCTCGACCGCGCCTTCAGCAGCTTTTCCAATGAGTTTGGAGATGGCTCCGGCGGCGGCATCGGCGAGTTCGGTGGGAACCAATTTCTTGAGAATGCCCATACCGCTCAACTTCAGCTCCAGGCGCGGCATGGCCAGCGCACCGACAAAAGCCATGGGAGCTACGCTGACGCCGAAAGTATTCAATATTTCAGGCGCGGTTTGCGCTTGCTCGCCGCTGCTATCGCCGCTCATGCTGAAGCGATCGGTGCCGTTGTAGGTGACGTTGAACTTGCCGCTGGCGATCTGATTGGGTCCGGAAGGACCGGGGCGGAGGATCATGGATTCGCTAATTTCGAGGGTAAATGGAAGCCCGCCGATGGGGAGCGGAATGGAAATATTCGCGGGAATTTTTATCTCAGGCTTGCCAAGAATGAAATCGGCGGCCGTGGTTTTGCAGGTCCAGGTAAAATTCATTTTTCCGTTCAGATTCTTGTTGGCGTATTTCATGTCCGTGAGCACGCCTTCATGAATTTGAATTGCGGCCGAGGTAGTAAAATTTTGAAGGTAGCCCGTGCCGGTCAGGCTGACCTCGATACCGCGAAGTTTTTTCTCCACAGTTAAGTCGAGGTTCAATTGGCCGCCGCTCGGAGTGACAGTGAGCGTATAGTCCCATTCCTTGAATTTGCCTTTCACGGGAGGAATGGTTGCGGCTTGAACTACGGGCAGGGGGTTCAGCAGGCGGGTAAAAAGGGCCGCGTGGGCTGAAGGCGGCGGGCGGCCCTCTGCCGTGGCGGTACTGAAATCGACGGGCGCTTCAAACTGAATATTGCCTTCGGCGATGGCGTCGGTAAGGGCCGCAGGCTCGGTGCCGACGATCAGTTGCGAACCTTGCCGGATTACCGCCGTAACTTTGCGAACCGCCAATTCTTGCAACAGCATGACGCTGCCGGCCTTCAGTTGCAGTAATTTTTCGTCTGGGTGCTCAAAGACCAGAGTGCTTTCATCCGCGCTGACACTTTTTAGACTTTTCAGGGCGGTAGCCCGGTCGATGACGATGGTATCGGGACTGTACGTTACTTCGAAGACCGAACCCGGAAGAGCCATTAGATCGGCCGTGGGGGTGGCGAGCTGTCCGGAAGAGTTCGGCGTGACAGACGCGAGTGGTGCGGCCCGCCGGTAATATAGGGCCGTACCTGCGAGGAGCGCGACCACCAGCACGGCGATAAAAATGAGGCGATTCAAGGGGAAGCGTTTGGCTGGCGCGACCGGAGCAGCCTGGGTCTCCGGGAAGTGCGCTCGAGTACCGCAGCGGGCGCAGAATTCCTGCTGATCCATGATTGGGCCACCACATTTTTTGCAGAATGAAGTCACAGTTTCTCCTAGCGCGCTGCTGGCGACACACAACTGCAAATTTCGAAAAAACTGGCAACCAGGCCGGCAGACTCTTAGTGCTTGAAACTCGGAGATCGCTCGATGCCGTGCGCGAAGAGCGCCGAAAATGGAGTGAGAGTGTGGAACCCCGGCAAGAGCCTACGCTGTCTGCCAGGAAATAGATAGCCGATTGAGCACTGCCCCGGAGCGAAATTCAACCATTCCGAGGCCGGGAGCGTATTGGGGCGCACAGAAAAGAGCTTGGCCCAGACAGATACAGGGAATTCGCAGGGGGAACTACAGGGAGTATGGCATCGCGGGCAGGGCCCGGGGGTTAGTACGGTGTGGGTCGGCCGAGGCGTAGTTGAGGGCGCGAGAATAGGCGATTGCGACCGGAGGGGCGATGAAAGCAAAAAGCAAGTTGCGCAAGAGGAAGCGGATTACGGTGCCGAACAAGACCTTTACGCGGGAGAAGAATCCGGAAGTGGATTTTACCGGGCCGAATGTGCGGAAAAGGCACCGCAAGGCAGATGAGGTCTATGGGGATACGTCGATACCGGATTCAGAACGTCGGGAGTAGGTGCGCCAGCGCCCAGCGAGGCGAGCTAAATTTCAAGCAGAGCGGGCGCGGGCGCGACGGCTCGTGCCCGCCGTTTTCTTCTAGACCGGCTTGCGCTTGATGAGACGGTCGATGCTCCAGGGACCAGGGCCGGCCGAGGAGATGAACAGCCAAAGGAAGCAGAACAAGACCGCTTCGCCACCGCCGTTCAGCAGGGGCCAGAAGCCTTTGTGGGCGTGCTCGATGAAGTAGGCGCAGGCCATTTCTCCAGAGAGGATAAAGGCGACCGGGCGAGTGAAAAGTCCGACGAACAGGAGCGAGCCGCCGATGAGTTCAAGGGTGCCGGCGACGCCGGCGAGCGAGACGAGTGCGGCGGTGCCGCCATCGGGCATCATGGAGGTGGGGAAGGCGAGAAGTTTCCCGCCGCCGTATTGGGTGTAGATGAAGGCGCTGAAAATACGCAGGATGCTGAGCAAATGGGGGGACGCGGACGTCCAGTGGGAAATGGCGGACACGGGCGACTCCTGAACGGGCGGTTAGCCGGGCGATGACAGATTCTGATGCGGGGAACCCGGGGTTTGCTGCCCGCTCCCGGCCCCCGTCACCCGGCCTGGGGCGCGCGCCCGAAGGCGGGTGTAAAAGAGCACACCTCGCGTGTGAATTCTTGACGCCTTCCTCGACTCACGCGTAGTGTTAAAGACACTCATTTGTAAGGGTGCGTTTGAGCGCTTATCGGGGTAAGCGCCAACAACCTGTTCCGGGGATTGCATGAATTCGAGAAATTCTGAGGAGATATCCATGATCAGGTATTTTCGCCACCTGAATGCTCTGGCGTTTGTGTGTTTGACGGCTCTGACGATTTTGTGGGGAGGAGCGGCGGGTGCGCAGACCTTCCGCGGAACGATCCTGGGGACGGTGACGGATTCGTCCGGCGCAGCGATTGCTGGAGCCGCGGTGCAAGTGAAGAATATCGATACCGGACTCGTGCGCACGGTGACCACGTCAGAAGACGGGACGTACGCGGCGCCGGAATTGCCGATTGGAAATTATTCGGTGACGGTCGAGAAGGCGGGATTCCGGAGAGGCGTGGTGACCGGAGTGCGCGTGGAAGTTTCCAGCGAGCTGCGCGCGGATGTGGCGCTGCAAACCGGAGAACTCGCGCAGACGGTGGAAGTGTCTGGCGATACGCTGCCGCAGGTGGAATCGACGTCGAACACGCTCGGCGGCATTATCGAGTCGCGGGTGGTGACGAACTTGCCGGTGAACGGGCGCGACTATCAGAAGCTGATCTTTTTGGTCCCGGGCGTGGCCGGTTCGCCGGACCAGATCACCGATTCGCCGGGATCGTTTGGCATATTTTCTGTGAACGGGGCGCGCGGCCGGGCGAATAATTTCTTGCTGGACGGCACGGACATGAACGATGGTTACCGGAACGATCCGGCGATCAACGAAGCGGGCGTGTTTGGAACTCCGGCCACGATTTTGCCGATTGAGGCGATTGCGGAGTTGCGCGTGGCTTCGAATTTTGAAGCGGAATACGGGCGCAGCGCAGGCGGCGTAATTAACGTTGTAACGAAGAGCGGCACGAACCAGTTTCATGGATCGGGATTTGAGTTTTTGCGGAACAATGCGGTGGACGCCAGGAACTTTTTTAATGATGCCGCGACGCAGCCGCAGAATTCTTTTCACAACAATCAGTTCGGCGGATCGATTGGCGGGCCAATCATAAAGGATAAAACATTTTTCTTTGTGGACTATGAAGGAATGCGGGAAAAGGGAGCAGAAGCGAGCACGGCGTGCGTGCCGACGGCGGGAGATATCGCCACGGCAATCACAAATGCGGGCGGAGAAAATGAGGTCATCGCCAACCTGCTGGCGAGAAATCCGTGGCCGACCCCGAACCTGGGTGGAAGCTGCTACGACGATGGAACCGGCAATCAAGAAGTTCCATTCAATATTACACTGGCAACCCCGTTTTCAAATCGCGTGGACAGCGCCATCGTAAAAATCGACCACAGCTTCAATGCGAACAATCTTCTGACGGGACGGTATTACATCGGCGACAGCGATCAAAGCTTTCCGTTGGCGCTGGTAGGCGGCGGACTTGTACCGGGATACAACACGGTTACCCCTACGCGGGTGCAATTGATTTCACTTTCGTACGTGTCGACGCTTTCTCCTTCCGTGCTGAATGAAGCGCGATTTGGGTGGAACCGATTTGCGGAAGGATTTTTCCCGGAAGACCGCGGCTTTGATCCAACGTCGATAGGATTAAATACAGTTGCTCCGGGTACGACGAACGGGGATAAGTATAATTTCGGTTTGCCGAAGATCAGCGTGGCCAATTTTGCACCGCTCGGGGCGGACAACGGCGACCCGCGACAGCGCGTAGACACCAACTGGCACTACATTGATAACGTTTCGTGGAAGGCGGGAAGGCATGACATCAAGTTTGGGTATGAGTTCCGGCGGACATCGATTTCACAGATGTTCAATCGCGGGTTCCGCGGAACGCTTTCGTTCGACACGCTGGATGATTTCGTCGGGGGAACTCCGGACGACGGGTCGCAGCGGCAGGGAAATACCAACCGCAACACGTTTGAAAATTCCTACTCGGGATATGTTCAGGACAGCTTCCATCTGCGGAAAAATTTCATCGTGAACCTGGGTCTGCGTTACGACTACTACGGATTGGTGCAGGAAAAGCACGGAAACTTTACCAATATCGATCCCACGACAGGTCAGACGGTTGCCGTGGGCCAGGGGCGTCTCTATGAGCCGGACTTCAACAATTTTGCGCCGCGCGTGAGCGTGGCGTGGGATGTGACCGGCAAGGGCAAGACGGTTGTCCGGGCAGGTTACGGCTTTTTCTATGATGCCTTGTCGCAGGATTTGTTCATGGGGCACTTGCCGTGGAACAGCGTGTTTGATCCGGGGCCGGCGTATTCGGGCGCTTTTGGAATTGCACCGAATGCGATTTCGGTTGCAGGAATTACCGGCGGGCCGCTCGATTCCAACCAGCCGGTTTACAGTTTTTTTGCTCCGGGTATTGGGGATGGATTTGGAGTGGATCAGCACCTGCGGACGCCCTACATGCAGAATTTCAACCTGAATTTCCAGCAGGAATTGACGCATCACATGTCGTTCCAGGTTGGATATGTGGGTTCGAATGGGCACAAACTCTATCGCTTCCGCGACATCAACCAGCCGTCGCAGGCCATGATCACAGCAGCAGATCTCGGCTGCGATTGCAGCAGTGATTACGGGGTACCGCGGGTATTCCAGAACACTTCAAATTTGTTCTACATCAACTACGAGGAGAGTTCGGCGAATTCAAGTTATAACTCGCTGCAGACCAGCTATCGAATCAACGATTGGCACGGCGTCACTTCGACCCTGAACTATACGTGGTCGCATTCAATCGATGATGCAAGCGACGGCGAAGATTTTGTGCCGAATGCCTCGCAACCAAATGACAGTGCATCGCCCATTGGTTTAAATCGCGGGAATTCGAATTTTGACATCCGTCACCGACTGACCTGGAATTTCATTTATGAGTTCCCGAATCACAAGGGAAGCTGGCAGAAGTTGACCGATGGATGGGGCTTGAACGGAATCGTCACCGTGCAGTCGGGACAGCCGTTCCAGCTCAACTACAACTTTGAAGGAGACTACGACGGAAGCGGAGAAGGGTTTGGACGCCCCGATGTGGTCGGGCCGATCAAATACAACCAGAACGATCCGAATAACTTCCTGGATTTGACGGCATTTTCCGTGCCTTGCACGCCTTCTGGCGACTTCCAGACGGGCGACGATACTTTGTGCACGCCGGGCACTCGTCACTTTGGAAATCTGGGACGCAATTCGCTGCTGGGACCCCATTTCCGGCAGTTTGATTTCTCGATCTTCAAGAAGACGAACCTGACAGAACACATGAATCTGGAGCTGCGGTTTGAAGCGTATAACCTGTTCAACCATCCCAACTTCGCAAGTCCGTACCTGCCGACGTTTATTGCCGACGCGGCACCGAACGGGTTTACCAGCACCGGACAATCCGCCGGGGCGCTGCGGCTGACGGCCACAGGAGATGTGGGCATTGGGTACCCGTTTTTGGGAAGTGGTGGGCCGCGTGGTTTGCAGATTGCGGCCAAGATCACGTTTTAAGAAGCTGTTAGCTAGAATGCCGGGAGGGCCTGGAGACGGTTTCCGGGCCTTCTTTTTTTTTGGGGCACGAGCCGGACCTGTCCAGTGAGCGATCCCGTCGCCACTTAGGCGCACAGCGGGCGGGTGTCGAGGGCGAGGAGCCTCTCTGTGGGCAGTCGGCAGGCGCCATGGCCCGGAATTCCAGCAATATAGCCTGGTGCCACGCCGCGGATGATTTCTGGTAGAGTGCGGGGTTATGGAAGCCCTGACTTGGGAATAGGTTACAGGTGGGTGGTATATCCCAGGTTGCAATATTGCTGAAAGCTTTTAGGCCCGGGCTGCGTACTAGTCTATGGAATTACAGAGACCAGGTCGGATGAGTGCGCCGGGAATAACGGAACCGACGGATGTAATCGCGCGGGCCCAGGGCGGAGACGCTGAGGCCTGGGGGCACCTTTATCGCGAATACGCGCCGGCGATTTTCCGTTTTTGCCGGAGAGCTTTGCCGACACGGGAAGACGCTGAAGACGCCACGATGGAAGTATTCATGAAATTGAAGGACAAACTCGGGCAGTACGATCAGAGCCGCTCGTTTTCAGCCTGGCTGTACAAGGTGTCGGCCAACCACTGCTGGGATACCCTGCGGCGACGGAAGATCCGGCAGGATAAAGAAACCGAAGATGTGGAGACGATGCCGCTCGAGCACCCGGATCCGAGTCAACTGGATCGGCTGATTGAACAAAGGACCAGCGAGGAAGTGCGCAAGGCGCTCGATAAGCTGGGTGCCCGCGCGCGGATGGCGCTCGTGATGCGCTATTACTCGGATATGAGCTACGACGAAATTGCAGATGCTCTCGGCGTGCGACGCGCTTTTGTGGGCGTGGTGTTGCTGCGGGCGCGGCATGAACTGCGTCAAGCGCTGGAAGGATCGAACACGCTGACGGCAGGAGGCACCGTGTGAGCGACATGGCGGAACGAAACAGGCAACACCTTGATGAAATGACCTGTCTGCTGTACGTCGAGCGACAACTGGACCGCACGCGCGGACTGGAAGTGTCGGCACATGCGCAGGACTGCGAGTCGTGCCGGATGCTGCTGCGCACGCTCGAGCGCGAGTCGCGATTGCTGACGCGCGCGATGCTGGAAGAAGATGACGAGCCGTTGCCTGCCAGGCTCGCGGCATTTCGGCAGCAGGCCCGGAAATCAATGCAGTGGATATGGGGCGTGGTTTTTACACTGGCGGCAACCGGAGTGTACGCCTTGTACACCGGCTACGTGGAACCGTGGCAACAGCAACTGGAGCAAGCCGGATTTGGCGGTACAAACCTGCTGGGACTATTGATTTTTCAAGGCGCAATCTGGAAGGGATGGCAGTCAATGATTACATCGCTTGAAGTAGTGGCACTGCTGACGCTGGCGGTACTATGCGCGGCGGTTTTCCGGCGAAGGTTTCGGCGCGGTTCGGCGCTAGCGCTGATGCTGGCCAGCTTTTGCACGGTGCTGGCGCTCGCTCCTGTCGGAGGCGCTTCAGAAACGCGCAAAGGGCAGTCGGTTGAGATCCGGAAGGATGAAACCATCAAAGGAGACGCCTACCTTTCGGCGCAGCGCGTGCGCATTACCGGCACCGTGGATGGCGACGCGTTTGTCACAGGAGAGGACATCGATATTGATGGCCACGTGACCGGCGACGTAATTACCGCAGGCAAGATGCTGCGGGTTAACGGCGTGGTCGACGGGAACGTGCGGTCCGCGGGAAACACGATACTGGTGAACGGAACGGTGGGCAAAAATATTACCTGGTTTGGCGACACCGTAAACATTGATTCGGCCGGAAAAGTAGGCGGCAGTGTGACCATGTTTGGCGGAACGCTGACCATCGACGGGCACTTGGGCCGCGACGCCATGTTCTTTGGCGGAAAGATCAACATCAATGGAGACGTGGAAGGTGAAGTGCGGGCCCGCGGCGGCTCGATGAATATTGGATCGACGGCCAAGGTGGGCGGGGCGGTGCACTTCCGCGGCGAAAATGAGGCATACATTGCTTCCGGCGCAAAACTGGAGTCGCCTGTGGATTTTACGAAGTTGGAACACAAGCGCAGCTACCGGACAGCGAGTTATTACGTCTGGCAGATCATCTGGATTGCCGCATTTGTGCTATTTGGAATGGTTTTGATTTTGCTCATGCCCAAGTATTCGCAAGAGAGCGTGCACTACGTTGAAAATTACGGAGCCTCGTTTGGACTGGGATTGCTCGTGTTTGTGGCCATGCCCGTCGCGGCCGCTCTGGCCTGCCTGACCGTGGTCGGATTGTTCCTCGGAATATCGGCACTTTTTATCTGGTATGGGGCGCTGTATTTCGCGCAGGTGGTGGTAGGCGCGATGGTGGGGCAGTGGATCCTGGGCCGCACGCAGGAAACCTGGCCACTCATTGGACGGATGGCTCTCGGAGTGGCTGTGGTGCGAATTGGCACAACCATTCCGGAAATTGGAGGCTGGATAAAACTGGGGCTGATGTTCTGGGGACTGGGAGCCCTGTCCCTTGCCGTATACCGCAGGTTTCAGCCGGCCATGACGCCGGGAGGCCCGATTACTCCGGTGGCGCCAACGCTGCCACCCGGCACGATGGGCACCCCGCAGATGGTTTAGAAGCGCAGCCAGAGAACAGTGACATGCTGCTATGCCTCGCTGGAGTCAATGAACATGCGGTCTTGCGCGTTGTTGGAAGCAAGCGATGGAGCGTGGCACATTTTCTGAGGACCATTCAGTACCCTTTCGAATACGAAGGTCGCTTCGTGGCCGTCTGACGCCTACTGCACAGGTCGCGAAGAACCTACGCCGCCGGAAAGGGCGGAATTACTTCTTGTTTGCCGACAGCACAGCTTTCTGCTTGCCTCTATCTAAGTTTGGGCACCGGCCCCAGCCTATTTTGTCCCCGCATCGATGCAGTGAAGGTGAGACCAGCCCGCAATACTTCGGGTGAGAGTATAAACTACAATTTCGCAAACGCTCGGACTGGGAACGTTCCGAACCCCTTCACCTTTGCCGGTACTGCGCTGAAGATGAAGCCGGAGAGCGGCAACCGTTCGAGATCACAGAGGTGCTCGGCGACCGGAATCTCCGCTCCGAGCAGAACGGTATGCACGGGCCGGGTACCTCCCGATGTGTCATCGATGTTCATCGAATCGATTCCCACAAATACCGCGCCCTGTTCTTTCAGGTGTACAGCCGCAGCTTCAGTCAAGAACGTGTGGCCTTCAAGATACTTCTCCGTACGCCAATGTCGCGCCCATCCCGTATGTACCAACACCGCTTTGCCGCGCACATCGGTCTTTAGGAAAGCATCGCGATCCACGGCCCGTCCGGTCATGTTGTTGACTCGAACAACCACAGCCGATAGATCAGCAAACTTTTCGACCGGCATCTCAGAGATGTCCTTTCCATTTTCGAAGCGATGAAACGGACTGTCGACATACGTTCCGGTGTTCGCGATCATCTCGATTTTGCCGATCTGGAACGACGTGCCCTCTGCATAGAATTTCTTCGAAGCCTCGCGGCTCATGAAGTCGCAAATTACCGGACCAGGGAACCCTTTGTAAGTGACCATTCCGTGTTCGATCGTGTGACTCAGATCTACATAACGCGAAGAAGTAGTGTTTGGCATTTTTAGGTCCTAACTACGGGAAATCCTCATCAAGCAGACGCCGAGACGACAAGTATTGTTGTAATGTTGGCGCCCACCGATCCCAAGCCTCGGCGGCAGTATCCCACTGCTCCTTGGTCGTTGCCAGCGGCTTGTTGCATGGTGATCCGCAGCCGCTGGTCTGGTTGTGGACAGGCAGCAAACCCATTTGTGTGGCGGACATGTTGTGAACCCCCGGCCCAGTGCAGCTTGAGGCGGACGGAAGGAGGATCGTCGGCAGTATCGGCGATCACTTCCTGGAGGACGGTGCGCAGAACGCGTTTCTTCAGTGTTACTGGGGAACGAGGATGATTCCAGAGCTGCTCCAGGTCATCGCCCAGTGCCAGCAGTTGTTGGCGCTGCTCGTCGTTCCATCGCTTTTCCAGTTCGGCAGCAACCAGACTGTTCTCCGGTTCCGTTGCCTGATACAGCCATTCGATGCGGCTGCCTTCATAGCGCGCCTTCTGAAGGGCGAGCTCCAGTGAACGCCGCTTTTCATCGGTCTGATCTGAGTACGATCCAGTGCATCGAGCGCGGCCTGCACGCCCAACGGGCGCAGCGCTTCGAGGACTTCGATGGCGACAACCTGGTCCACACGTGTGCCCGCGAAGGTAATGCAACTGCGAACCATCTGCTGACCTCGGTCTCGAGCGCACCAGTAACGCGGCAACAAATGGTGACGATAGTGGATCGTGGCGGTCCTCAAAACATAGGTAGTGTGTGAGTGCTTTGCAGCAAACGAGCGGACGTAAAAATGGGCCGGTCTCGAGAGTCGAGACCGGCCCATGGCCTTTTGCGGAGGCGGTAAGAGGTTTACGGTTTGCGAACTTTGGCGGCGAAGAAGGGGATTTGCAGAGTGCGGTTGTCGTTTTCAATGAAAAGAGCTCGCATGGCCACCGGAGCGCCGGCCGTCAGACCGGTTGGATCGGTAACGCCGTCATAGTTGGTCACCCCTGGACTGCCGGGTGTGCCCGAGAAAGCCTGCACCTGAAAATTGCCGGAGAAAAATGGCGGAAAATCAGTGACGTTGAATTGCGATTGGCTGAATGGAGCAGTCGCCGTGGTGGTCAGGCGCGTATAACGCAAGGTTACCGTACTCACGCTAACCGCGGCGCTCGCGCCGCTGGCGGCGGTAAAGGTCGTAGGACGGACGGCGACCGTCTGACCCGGTTGCATGTTGTCGGTCGTCGTCTGGCCGAGGAAAAATCCGATGTATCCCGGGGCAATGCCTTCCACCGAGAGCCCTTTGGTGTCCACATAAAAAGGCAGCACGGTATTCGGGACGTTGACGATCAGACCGTCGCCGACGCTCAGGCCGGAGAGCACGGAGCCTGAGGCCGCCACATTCAGGTCCGTGACGATCATGGAAAATTGCGTGGGGCCGGAGACGGCCACCACCTGGCCTTCGATCAGATCCTGCGATACCGAACTGAGTGGTTCGTATTCCTGGACAGAAAGTGTGCCGTCAGAGTTGAGGACCGCGTCCATGCTGGCGAGCTGGCCGGCGGTGACGCAAGCATTGAAAGTACCGGGGCTGGCGCACAGGGGATTCTGAGCGAAATCCGGATTGGAATCGAAGATGGTGCTCGAAGTGGCGGTAGCCGTGAGAGTGCCGCGGCTCGGAGAGGTTACCGTAATGGTCTGACCACTGACGCTCGCCACCCCGACGAAATCTTCGATGAGGTCGAGTTTGCCGGAACCGAGAGTGGAACCTGCGCGCGGAAGCGACTGGAAGCTCAGTACCGGAACGGTTGTGTCAAAACTAACGGCGAGAATTCCGCCGGAAACGGTAACGGCGTTCGACAGGTTGAAGTTCAGGTCCAGGCCGGTGCCGCTGCTGCCAACGGTAATCGGACTAGCCAGGGTGATCGTCGGGCTGTTGGCGACGGCCAGATTGGCGGTGCACACCGAACCGTCCGGGCAGGAGCTGTTGGCGTTGGTGATGGCCGCGCCGGTGTTGTTGGCAAACGATATGGCGGCGCCGGAGACGGCGACAATGGCGCTGTCATAGGTGCCGGCGGTAACCGACGGGAACGAGCCGTAGAAGGCCGAATCGCTCTGCAGCCGCATGAGTTCAACGGTCGGGCTCGCAGTGAGGACCAGATTGGCGGTGGCGCCGCTCGAGCTGTTTTTCAGAGTGATGCCGGAGATGGTGACTTTGAAAGAGATAAGGCCAACGCTTGCGGGGGGCGCAGAAGACGTGAGAGTGACACTGACCGCCGCTGTGCCGCCACCACCGCCGCCGCAATTGACGGTGCAGCCGCCGCCTCCGCCCGTATCGCCGAGGCCGCTGCAGGCGGCCAGACCAACAGACGCCAGGAGAAGTGTAACTAGAAAAGGTTTATTACGTGTCATCGTGCACCCCACGGCAGTTTGAACTGAGGTTTCCCAAGCGCCCCAACGGTACCTTCGAATCCCCATATGACTCTAGCGTTTCGCCTGCTGCAATGGGACTGCGAAAGCAGGCGTCGTTGCTCAACTGTTTACTGGACACCGGACAAGAACGGCAAAGCCCGAAAACAAGGGGTTTTCGAGTGATATCAGCGGCTGTGATATGGTTGAAATCCTCGAGGAAAGAGGCGGCGTAGCGCAGAACCGAGGCAGCGACCAGACGCGCCAGGGATTGCCGAACCCGTGAGCGAAAAGGCGGATTTTTTGGCTAAGAGAATGCCCCGGACGGCGGAAGAAGTCATGGAGGAACTGCGCGCTCTGCAGAAAAGGGCGGAGCCTCGGTATGTGCCGCTCGAAGACGACGCAGCCCCTGGCGAAACAAGCCCATCCCCCCTGCCCGAGGAGCAGTTTGACGAACGCAGCGAGGAAACGCCAGAGGCCGCGGCCGCCGGAGACGGGACGGCCAGGCCGTCGATGCATGACGTGTTCGGGCCGGGAGGATTTCTTGAGCGAAGCATGATTGGCGGGTACGAGCACCGTCCGGCACAACTGGAGATGGCCAAACTCGTCGACGACGCGTTTCAAACCCATCACCACACGATTGTGGAGGCCGGGACCGGTACCGGCAAGACGCTCGCGTATCTGCTGCCGGCGATTTGCAGCGGGCGTCGCGTGGTCGTTTCAACGGCCACCAAATCACTCCAGGAACAGCTGTATCAGAAGGACATTCCTTTCCTGCAGAAGCATTTTGCGCCGAATCTGAAGGTCGCGGTGATGAAAGGCCGCGCGAATTTTCTGTGCCGGTCAAAGCTCCATCAGATTGCCGATCAGCCGATGCTGCGCGGGATGGAAGAAATGGATGCGTTTCGGGAAATTGCCAAGTGGGCGAAGCTGACGGAAACGGGCGACCGCGCGGAATTGACATTCTTGCCGGATGATTCCGAACTGTGGTCGAAGCTGGATGCGCGGCGAGATGCCTGCGGCGGATCGCGGTGCCCGGATTTCAATACCTGCTTTGTGACGGCGATGCACGCGCGGGCCAAAGAAGCGGACCTGATTATCGTGAATCATCATCTGTTTTTTGCAGATCTGGCGCTGAAGCAGGACGATTTCGGGAGCATCTTGCCGGAGTACTCGGCGGTGGTCTTTGACGAAGCCCATGAAATGGAGGATGTCGCGAGCGATTATTTCGGGCGGTCCATTTCGAATTTCCGGTTCGAGGAGCTGGCGCGGGATGTAGACG
>Ga0193716_1000032_pt1 | contig 90113 bp, 86 predicted proteins | sample U2c1metaG_FD_145901 | JGI IMG/M metagenome (GOLD analysis project Ga0193716, IMG submission 145901) | Soil microbial communities from a riparian zone of the East river system, Colorado, United States - U2c1 | ecosystem: Environmental > Terrestrial > Soil > Riparian zone | place: USA: East River...
ACGATCGCGCGGATCGGGAAAGCGAGACCCTTGTCGCGCAGCGCATAACGCAGCGGCAGCGCGCCCTCGTTCGGATAGGCGAAGACCTGGTCGCCGGGCTGGAAGCGCGGCGCCAGCCACGCGATCGTGCGATACCAATCCTGCATCGGCCCGGCCATCCGCGCCTGCACGTCGGCGGCGAGCATCGACGCGCCGAGGATCAGGGCGCCGCCGATGCCGAGCAGCCTCTTGGTCCCGTCTCCGCCGGCCGCGCCGATCGCGAGCAGCAGCATCGCAGGCCCCGCCACCGGCGTCATCGTGCGCGTGATGAAGACCGGCGAGACGGTCAGCGACACCGCCACCGCCAGCACCACCGGCAGCAAGGCGAGGATCAGCAGGATGGCCGCCAGCCGCACGCCGGTCACGCCCCGCATCAGCGCGGCGATCGCGAGGCCGAGCAGCAGGAAGATCGCGAGGCCCGGCCAGCCGGGTGCGGCATAGAGCGTGGTCAGATGACCGAAAAAGCCTTGGTCGATCGTGAAACGCAGCCAGGTGTGCGACACCCAGGTCGGCGCCTGATCGCGCAAGATGGCGAGGCCGGGCAGATAGAGCAGGCCGACGATGACATGCGCCGCGACCAGCCAGCCAAGATCGGCGCGGCGCTGGCCCCGGCCAAGCAAGGCGACCGCCATCGCGAGCGTCAGCGCGCAGGCATAAAGCAGGCCGAGATTGTGCAGCCACAGGATCGCTTCGAGCAGCAGGAAGTAAGCCGCGAAGGCGCGCCCGACGATCGGCCGGCCCTGATCGCGCAGCCGCACCAGCCGCAGCATCAGCGCGAGCGCGCAGGCATAGGCCAGGATCATCAGGGGATAAGGCCGCACCTGGCGCGACATTTCGACCAAGGCGTTGGAGACGCAGGCCAGGCCGAACACCGCCAGATACAGGTGCCGACGCCGATCCTCGTCCCAGCCGAGCCAGCTGGTCGCCTCGCGCGCCGCCAGCACCAGCACGATCGGCGTAAAGATGCCCGCGATCAGGCCGGGCAGGCGCAGCGCGATCAGCCCATCGCCGAACGCCGCCACCCACAGATGCAGCAACGAATAATAGAAAGGCGGATGCGTTTCGAACCGCGGCACGACGTGGAGCAGGAAAGCGAAGTCCTTGTCGGCGGCGAAGGCGCTATAGGCCTCGTCCAGCCACAGCGGCTCGGCGCCGATATTCCATAGCCGCACCGCCAGCCCGATCAGGGCGAACAGACCCAGGACAGGCCAGAAGGATCGCATGCTCCGCATCCGCGCATTCCCTTACGGCGTTCGCAAGCACTTGTCGCGCGGGCTGGCCACGCCATAAGGGAGCCAATGTTCCGCTCCGCGCCCCAGGTCGAGACGCCCGCCGGTTGGTGGAACAGCCGTTGGTTCCTGGCCGCTCTGGTGCTGCTGACCGCGGTGCCCCTCCTCTATCCGACCGTGCCGCCGCTGACCGATCTGCCCGAGCATATGGGGCGCTACCGGATCCAATTGTCCGATCCGTCGGATCCGCTGCTCAAGGATTATTTCAGCTTCCACTGGGCGTTCATCGCCAATCTCGGCGTCGATCTGCTGATCGTGCCGATGGCGGGCCTGTTCGGGCTGGAACTGGGCGTGAAGCTGATCGTGATCGCGATCGCGATGCTGACCACGACCGGCATCTTGTGGACCGCGCGCGAAGCGCATGGCCGCGTGCCGCCGCCGGTCCTGTTCGCGCTGCCGCTCGCCTATAGCTTCCCCTTCATCTGGGGCTTCCTCAACTACCTGCTGTCGATGGCGCTCGCGCTCAATGCCTATGCGCTGTGGCTGCGGCTCGGGCGGCAGCAGCGCTGGAAGCTGCGTCACGCTTTGTTCGTGCCGATCGGCCTGGCTCTGACCGTCGCGCATATCTTTGGTTGGGCGGTTCTGTGCCTGCTCGCCTTCGGCGCGGAAACGGTGCGCGCGCGCGACGCCGGCCGTAAATTCCTGCCCAGCCTGTGGCAGGGCGGGATGTCGTGCCTGTCGCTGGCGCCGCCCTTGTTGCTGCTGATCCTGTGGCGGAGCGGCGATGCGAGCGGCCAGAATGTCGAGTGGTTCGCCTGGCCCGCCAAATATGTCTACATGGTCTCGATCCTCCGCAACAGCGCGATGAACTTCGACCTCGCCTGCGTCTATCTGCTGTGGGGCATGGTCGCATTCGGGCTGGCGGGCGTATGGGTGCGGATGAACCGCACGCTCGGCATCGCCGCGCTGATGCTGATCCTCGCCTACATATTGCTGCCGCGCATCCTGTTCGGATCGGCTTATGCCGATATGCGGCTGGCGCCCTATGTGATGCTGATCGCTGTGACCGCGCTGGCGCTGCGGCGGCCGTCGCGGCGCCAGGCCGCGATCGTGGCGGCGCTCGCGACCGCTTTGTTCGTGGTGCGGATCGGGATCCTGACCAACAGCTTCGCGCGGCATGATCAGAACAATGCGCGCCAGCTCGCCGCGCTCGACCTGGTCAAGCCGGGCAGCCGCGTCTTCGTCGAGGTGCGCCTGCCCTGCCTCGGCATGTGGGAGACGTCGCGCATGGATCATCTCGGCGCGATGGCGATCGTGCGGCGCCACGCCTTCGCCAACGGCCAGTGGACCGATCCGGGCGCGCAATTGGTGCGCATCCAATATGCGCCGGCCAAAGGCTATGCGGAGGATCCGACCGAGATTTTGCGCCCGCGCCGCTGCAGCGACCGACGCTCCAAGAGATATCCCGACGGCCTCAACAACCTGCCGCATGACGCCTTCGATTATGTCTGGCTGATCGACATGCCGAAAAAGGACTGGAACAGCTTCCCCGGCCTCGAACCGATCTGGACTGGTGGCGAGAGCGGTATCCTCTATCGGGTCGGACCGCGCCCGCCCTGGTCTGTGCCGATGCCGGAACCGATCGGCTCGGCCACCAAGGCGATCGACACGCCCGCCGGAAACAAGCCGCGCACCACCACGTGACGTTCCGACCCGAATAGCCAGGTCAGGAGCGTGTTGACCGGCTTGGGCGGAATGCGGTCCTCGTCGCCGCCCTCGCGCCCCAGTATACGGTTGAGCCAGCGCACGCCGACGATGGCGGGCAGGAGCAAGGTGTTGAAGGCGGTGCGGCGCAACGTGTGGAAGCCGCCGGCGCGCACCACCGCTTCCAGTGTGCCGGCCGTATAACGGCGCTGATGATGGTGGGCGACGTCATGCCCGCTCCACAAGCTTGGCATCGCCGGCACCGTCAGCATCAGCCGCCCGCCCGGCGCGAGCTTGGACTTGAGCGCGAGCAGGGCCCCTTTGTCGTCGGGGATATGCTCGAGCACGTCGAGCAGCACGATCAGATCGTAATGGCCGTCCTCCAGCAGGACGTTGGGCAGATAGCCGCCCTTGACCGCGACCCCGGTCCGTTTGGTGGCGAAGGCGCGGGCATGATCGTCCGGTTCGACCGCATCGACCGTGCCGAATTGCTGGAGCATCGCGATGTTGGAGCCGGTGCCGCAGCCGATCTCGAGAATGCGCAGCGGACCTTTCCTCGGCCGCCAGCGCTCGATCAGCGCGGTCAGGATCTTGCGGCGTCCGACGAACCACCAATGGTCGCGGTCGATCTCCGCCATCCGATCATAGACGTGGCGTTCCATCAGGCGGCGTCGTCGCCGGCATCACCGATCTTTTCCCGCACGATGTAGATCGGGCGCCGCTTGGTCTCGACCAAGATGCGGCCGACATATTCGCCGAGGATGCCGAGCGACATCAACTGCACGCCGCCCAGGAACAGCACCGCGACCATCATCGACGCATAGCCTGCGACGTCGATTCCGTAGAGCACGACCCGGCCGATCAGGAACAGCGCGTAGAGCATCGCGATCGCCGCGATGCCGAAGCCGATATAGGACCAGACCCGCAACGGCGCGGTCGAGGCCGAGGTGAGGCCGTCGATCGCAAGCTTCCACAGTTTGATATAATTGAACTTGGTGCGGCCGACCGAGCGCTCGGCGCGATCATAATAGACCGCCGCTTGCTTGAAGCCGCCCCACGCGAACAGCCCCTTCATGAAGCGGTTGCGCTCGGGCATCGCACGGATGACCTCGACCACCTTGCGGTCGAGCAGGCGGAAATCGCCGGCATGTTCGGGGATCTTGTCCTCGCTCAGCCAATTGTGCGCGCGGTAATAAAGGTCGGCGGTCAGGCGCTTGGGCAGGCTGTCGGTCATGCGGTTGCGGCGCACGCCGAACACGACCTCATTGCCCAGCCGCCATTCGTCGAGCATCGCGCCGATCAGTTCGGGCGGATCCTGCAGGTCGACATCGATCGGCACCACGGTCTCGCCCCGGACATGATCGAGCCCGGCGGAGAGCGCGGCTTCCTTGCCGAAATTGCGCGACAGCGAGATGCCGACGACGCGCGGATCGACCCGGTTGGCGGCCATGATCGCGGCGAGCGTCGCGTCCGAGCTGCCGTCGTCGACGAACAAGATTTCCCACAGGATCGCATCGTCCCCGGGATCGCGCAGCGCGTCGAGCACGGGCACGACCCGCGTCAGGAAGGGCTGAATCCCATCCTCTTCGTCCTTCACGGGCACGATCACCGAGATCAGCGGGCGCTTGGCGACCGCCGCGACCGGCTTCTGGCGCGCATGGGCGTTGGAGGCGGCAAGCTTCACTTGAATACCCACCAGCGGTTCAAAGCGAAGATCATAGCCGGGGTTACGAACCAGATGGGCAGATAAATCGTCCAATGCGGCTGTTTGAGCGCGTCGGTCAGCAGCCACGCCCAGAAGGCGTTGAGCGCGAAGCTGGGCAGCGACGCGAGCACGAAGCGGATCTGGCTCGATCGGTCGCGCGACCCATGGTTGCGGAAAGTGACACGGCTATGGAGAAAGTAGCCGAGCGTGAGCGCGGCGATATAACCCGCGAAATTGCAGAATTGCAGCGGCAGCCGGGTCCAGCTGTCGAACGTCACCAGCACCGCCGAATAGAGCGCGGTGACGATCGTGCCGTTCACGCCGTAGCGCACGATCTGCCAGAACATTTCGCGCCGCGCCGTCACCCTCATTCCCGAACCCATGGTCCTCCGCATCGAGATCGCTTTAGCCATGGACCGACTACCAACCCGTTGAGAAGGCGAAATTCACGTCGGCGAAGGGAGTGCCGACACTTTCCCCGCCGCCATGGAGCCTCTAGAGCCCCCGCACCGGAGAGGGAAGAGCGGTGATCGGCGACACGGACAAACCCACCTATTGGCGCCGCTGGTTCTTCGCCTGCTGGGCAGCCGCGGTCGTCTACATGCTCTATTACAAGTGGAACGCGATCCACTGGTTCGCGCTGTCCGACACCGACGACAATATGCGCTTCGCCCAGGTGCAGGCCCTGCTCCACGGCCAGGGCTGGTACGATCTGCGTCAGCACCGGATCGATCCGCCCCTGGGCATCTCGATCCACTGGTCGCGGCTGGTCGACCTGCCGATCGCGGCCTTGATGCTGATCCTGCAGCCGATCGTCGGCGGGCAGGAAGCGGCGCGCTGGTCGTGCGCGATCGCGCCGATGCTGGCGTTCGGCGCCGCGCTTTATGGCCTGATGCTGACCGTGCGGCGGCTGGTCGACCGCTGGTCGTTCCTGCTCGCCGCCGCGATCCTGATGTGCGCCACCACCAGCATGCTGATGTGGATGCCGCTGCGTGTCGATCATCATGGCTGGCAATTGGCGAGTCTGATCGTCGCGGTCGCGGGCATGGCCGACGGCAGGCGCTTTCGTGGCGGGCTGACCGCCGGTTTCGCGACCGCCTTCTCGCTCACGATCGGGCTCGAGCTTTTGCCTTATCTGGCGGTGGTCGGCGCGCTGATCCTGTTGTGGTGGGTGATCGAGGGCGAGCAGGCCAACCGCCTGCGCGGCTATGGCCTCAGCCTCGCCGCCGGAACCGCGTTCGGCTATCTCGTGTTCGGCTCGTTCGACAACGCACAATTGCTCTGCGACGCGCTGACGCCGGTCTATCTGTCGACCTTGGTTTCGGCGGGTGCGATCCTGTTCGCTTTGGGTTCGCTCGGCTTTGCGAAACGCTGGTTGCGGATCGTGGCGGCGCTGGCGGCGGGGGCGGCGATCTGCGGTTTCTATGCCGGCGCCTTCCCGCAATGCCTCGGGCGGCCCGAGCATCTTTCGCCCGAGGCCGACAAATTATGGTTCAGCCATATCAAGGAAGCCAAGCCGCTCTACGAACATGGCTGGCGCATCGCCTTCCCGACCTTGTCGTTGTCGGTCATCGGCGTGATCGGCGCGGGCTGGTCCTTCTGGCGCGCACGCGGCACCGCCAAGGCGATTCCCTGGGCCCTGGTCTTCCTGTTGTCGGTTTTTTCGGGGCTGTTGCTGTTCTGGCAGACGCGCGCGGGGCCGGCGTCGCAATTGATGGGTACGATCGGCGCCACCGCGCTCGGTTGGCACATGCTCAACTGGACGCTCGCGCATCGCAACATGCTGGTCCGCGTGTTCGGATCGGTCGCGGTATTCCTGCTCGTGTCCGGATCGTTTTCCGCGCTGATCGTACAAAATATTCCCGAGCACAAAGGCGCGTATCGCCAGAAGGTCGACATGGCCAACCGCAAGTGCCCGACCCTGCCCGCGTTGCGGCCGATCGCGGCCTTGCCGCAGGCCACGATCCTGACCTTCATCGATCTTGGGCCGCGCCTGATCTCGGTGACGCATCATGATGCGGTCGCGGGTCCCTATCACCGCGCCGGCGACGCGATCCTGGACGTGCAGCACAGTTTCCGCGCCACCGATCCCGAGGTCGCGCATGACGTGATGCGACGGCATGGCGCGAGCCTGCTTTTGATCTGCCCCGGCTTGTCCGAATCGACCGTCTATGCGAGCGAGGCGCCCAAGGGCTTCTACGTCCAGCTCATGCACAAGCAGGTGCCGAACTGGCTCGCGCCGGTGCAGCTGCCCGACGGGTCGCCGTTCAAATTGTGGCGGCGGTTGAACTGAGACGAGGGCCGGTCGCGCCCGCCAAATGTACAGCTCTCACCACCGAACGCTCAGCGCAGCTTCAATACCAGGCTCGGCTGCCGCCCGACCCCCCGCACCACGACGCGGCCGGGAAAGAAATCGAGATAGGCATAAGCCGTCTGCTCGGTGTCGAGCATCGCCTTGAGGTTCACATAATGGATGCCGTCGCGCAGGCCGTAATTGCCTTCGTGATTATGCCCGTCGAGCCAGATTTTGGCGCTCGGATGCCGCTCCAGCAAAGCGATCACGTCGGCGGCATTCCACAGATTGTGCGGGTTTTCCGGAAAGAGTGGAAAATGGCTAAACAGCATCGCCTTCAGCCCCGTCTTGTCGGCCTCGGCCAGCCGGGCCTCGATCCAGCGCATCTGCGCCTCGTCGATGCCGCCGTCCCATAGAGGTTTGTCGGCATAGAGCCGGTCGTGCAGCGCCATACTGTGCGCCAGTTCGGGGCTGCCCGCGGGCCAGCCGTAGGAACTGAGGTCGTTGCCGTCGGTGACGATGAACATCCAGCCGCGCTCGACGAAGCTGTAATAGCGCGCCGGCATGCCGAGCCGCGCGGGCACCTTGGCCTTGGCCGCGTCGTCGACCGCGAAATCATGGTTGCCCAGCACGAAATGCCATGGCGCGCGCGACGCCGCCGCGATCGGCAGCAGCGTGTCGAAGCTCGCCATATCCTTGTCGATGAAGTCGCCGAGATGGACCACGAAAGCGAGATCGTGGCGGTTGAAATCGGCGACCGCGTCGCGGAACTTGCCCGGCGCGGTATGGTAGAGGCGCGGCGGCGTGTCCGGCTCGTCGGCGAACTGACAGTCGGCGATCGCGCCGATGCTGAATGTAGGAGGGTCGGCGGCCACGGGCGCGGCAACCAGGCCGGCCAGCGCCAACAGCATCGACATGAAGGGGCGCATTGTCTGTCTCCGGAACGAATCGCGCGGCGCCTTCCCACGGTGCGGCCCCGCTGACCAGCCCGACTGTCACAGGACCTTCATGCAGCCCGCTTAGTCCTGACAAAAATAGCGACTCAGGGAGCGACGGGTGGCCGGCAACGGAACGCTGCAATATGCGGCGGCGCCGATCGTGGCGTCGTCGCGATGACCGAATTGATACCGATCACCGAACGTCGGCGGCTGGCCGACGAGGATGCGGATCTGCGCCATGCGCTCCAGCGCTTCATCGAAGGTCGCCTGCGCGACCGGACCGAAAGCGAGGATCTGGTGCAGGAGACCTATCTGCGGCTGTACGATTATCGCCGGACGCGATCGGTCGCCGATGTCGGCGCCTTCTGCTTCGCGATCGCGCGCAACCTGATCCAGGATCATCTGCGGCGGCTGCGCGTGCGGCCGGTCGGCACCGAACTGGCCGAGGACATCGTCTGTCCCGCGCCGCGCGCGGACGAGATTCTCGCCTATCGCGAGCGGGTCGATCTGCTCACCCGCGCGCTGCGGGCAATGCCCGCGCTGCGGCGCGAAGTGTTCATCCGCCGCCGCCTGGAAGAGCAGCCGGTGGCGACGATCGCCGCGGACATGGGGCTGGGCGTCAGCGCGGTCGAGAAGCATGTCGTGCGCGCGCTCGTCGATCTGCGCGCCGCGCTCGACCGGCGCGGCCTCGGCTTGGGAGAAGGCGCATGAGCCGCCTCCGTCCGACCGCCGGTGCGCCCATTGATCGGCGCGATCCGTTGCTCGATGACCCGGCGCTGACGGAGGCGCTGTCCGCCTGCGCCGGAGCCGGCCGCCTGTCCGACGAGGATGTGCGTGCGATGCGCGCCAATCGCCGCCGCGCGATCGCCTCCGCCACTTCGCTCGCTCTGGTTGCGATGATCGGCGTGGGCCTGTGGCAGACACAGCGCCCGTCCGCGCAGCCGCCTTTGGTCGCGCGCTACGAAACGCAGCGCGGGCAGCAGCGCGCGGTCCGGTTGGCCGACGGCTCCGAATTGCGCCTGAGCGGGGCGACGCGTGTCGTGGTGACTTTCGCGGGCGACCGGCGCGACGTGCAGCTCGATCGGGGCGAGGCCTATTTCGATATCGTCCACGATGCCGCGCGTCCCTTTACCGTCCACGCCGGCGCGTCGGGCGCGCGCGTGCTTGGCACCGCGTTCGACCTCGATCTGCGGCGCGGCCAGGTCGAGCTTGCCGTCTATCGCGGCGCGGTGCGGTTCGGGCGTGATGGCACGAAGGAGGAGGGTATCGTGGTCAAGGCAGGCTGGCGTTCGCATTTCGACGGTTTCGCGGCGACGGCACCGCGCCGCTTCGATGTCGCGCAGCAGGATTGGCGCCAGGGCTGGCTCGATACCGAGGATATGCGGCTGGGCGATCTGGTCGATGCGCTCAACCGGCAGGGTGGGCCGTTGGTGCAGACGCCCCCGCCGGCCCTGGCCGACATGCCGGTCGCGGGCCGTTTCCGGCTCGACGATCCGGCGCAATTGCTCGACGCGATCGGTGCCGCCTACGGCTTCACCGTCAAGCACGAAGGCGATCAGCTGCGCCTCGTCCAGGGCTGAATCATGTCACGGAACTGACTTAAAAGTGACTGAGAAATATAACAAAATTCTTTTGTCCTGATCCCACGCCCGGCCCGTCTTCCGTCTGGGGCCCGCAATCGCGGCCAAGCGGAGGGACATGATGAAAAAGCTGGTTGGACCATCCTTGTTGAGCCTCGCCTTCGCGCTTGCCGCGGGCGCTGTGCCGGCAAAGGCGCAAGCGCAGGCGGCCGCGTTCGACGCGCGGGCGAATTTCGCGATCGCCCCGGGCGATCTGCGGGCCGGCCTGTCCGAATATTCGCGCACCACCGGCGTGCAGGTGGTGGTTCCCCCCGCCGCAGCCGAGGGCAAGCGCACGGGCGGCGTTTCCGGCCAGCACAGCGCGCGCCAGGCGCTCGCGATCCTGCTGCGCGGCACCGATCTCAAGGCTTCGATCACGGGCGGGGTGGTGGTCCTCAAGCCGGGCCCTACGGAGCGCCGCGCGCCCATTGAGGCCGCGGCGCCGATCGCGGCCGTTGCAGGCGGGACCGAACTCGCGGCCGGCGACGACGCGAACAAGCCTGATATCGTCGTCTCCGGCTATCGCGCCAGCCTGCGTCTCGCCGAGGATTACAAGCGCCGCGCGGTCGGATCCGAGGACGATATCCTCGCCTCCGACATCGCCGCCTTTCCCGACCTCAACCTGGCGGAATCGCTCCAGCGCGTGCCGGGCGTGACGATCAACCGCGACACGGGCGAAGGGCGCCAGATCACCTTGCGTGGCCTCGGCCCCGATTTCACGCGCGTCCAGTTGAACGGCATGGAAGTGCTCGGCAACACCGCCTCGGGCATGGACAATCGCGGCGCCGTGTCGCGTTCGCGCTCGTTCGATTTCAGCCTGTTCGCGTCCGAATTGTTCAACCGGGTCGCGGTCCAGAAATCCTATTCGGCCAACCAGGACGAAGGCGGCATCGCCGGCACGGTCGACCTCTATACCGCCAAGCCGTTCGACTATCCGGGCGCCAAGATCGTGGTGTCGGGCAAGGGCCAGACCAACAGCAACGCCTCGGGCGTGACTCCGCGCGCGGTGGCCCTGCTGTCGGATCGCTGGGGCGATTTCGGCGCTCTCGTTTCGGTCGCCTACAGCCAGATTCGCAACAACGAATTCGGCTACCGCAACTGGGGCTGGGGCGTGGTCAAGTACAACCCCGCCAATATCGGCCCCAATATCGACGCAGCGACGCGCGCGAAATTGCTCGCGGGCGTCCAGGCGCCGCAGGCGGAATCGCCCTCGACCTGGTATACCGATCGCAAGCGGCTCGGCCTCACCTCGTCCTTCCAGTACCATCCGGGTACCGCGTTCAAGCTGGACCTCGACCTCCTCTACGGGCGGCTGTGGGATCATCGCGACGATTACGCGATCGCGTCGGCCGGCACCAACGCGCTGACCGGCTCCCCGATCGGGGGTGCGCAGATCGTCCAGACCGCGGTGATCGACGACACCAACACGTTGCGCGCGGCAAGCTACACCGGCATCGACCAGCGCTCCGAACATCACGTCGTCGAAAACCACACCGATTTCTATCAGGGCGTCGCCAACGCCAGCTGGCAGGTGAGCGATCAGCTCAAGATCAGCGCGCTCGGCGGCTATGAGGAATCCGACTTCCGCCAGCCGGTGTTCGACAAGGTGTTCATGGAGGCCAAGAACATGGCCTTCAGCTTCGACGACCGGCCGACCCAGCCGTTCAACACCTACGGCATCGATCTGACCAACCCCAATAACTGGGCGCTGCAGCGGCTCGATACGCAGGAAAACGCGATCACCAACAAGTACACCAACGGCAAGCTGGATGCGGCCTACAAGCTCAGCGGCACGTCGACCTTCTCGGTCGGCGGCAGCTACAAGCACTTCATCAACAGCGGCTATCAGTACAACAACAAGGTGTTCCACAACGTCCCCGCGGACGTCGCCATCCCCAACGACCTCAAACAGCTGGTCGGCCAGGACACGCTGACCCAATATATCGTCGGCAATATCGACGGCGTATATTCTTTCATCGGCGATCCCCGGAACCTGTCCGCCGCCAACCTGCAGGCGGGCAGCGACTATAAGGTCGATGAGGAAACGTGGGGCGGCTACGCGCAATATGACCTCGACACTTATATCGGCGACATCAGGCTGCGCGCGAATGCGGGTGTCCGTTATTATTCGACCGATCTGACCTCATCGGGCCATCTCGCCACCAGCGCCGGCCTGCAGCCGGTGGTGATCACCACCAACAGCAAGGGCTGGCTGCCCGCCGCCAATGTCGCGCTCGACGTGGCCAAGGACGTGGTGCTGCGCCTGAGCGCCAACCGCGACGTCAATCGGCCGGCGCTGGGCGACCTCGCCGCCGCGGGCTCGATCACGACGCGGCCCAACGGCGGCAGCGTCAGCTTCGGCAACCCGTTCCTCAAGCCCTACAAGGCGACGTCGGTCGAAGGGTCGGTCGAATATTATATGGACCGCACCGGCTTCGCCTCGGTCGGCTTCTTCTACAAGCATATGGATAGCTTCACGACGCCGACCACCAAGCAGCTGCCCTATGGCCAGACCGGTCTGCCTTTATCGCTGCTGATCCAGGGCGAGGATGCCAACACGATCTTCGACGTGAGCCAGCCGATCAACGGGCCGGGCGCCAATATCAAGGGCGTCGAAGCCGCGTTTCAGCATGACTTCACTTTCCTGCCGGGCGTGCTCAAGCATCTCGGCATCGTCGCCAACGGCACCTGGTTCGACGGCCACCAGAAGGCGGTGATCAACGGCGCGACCGTGACCATCCCGCTCTTCAACCTGTCCAAATGGGCGGCCAACGCCACGCTCTATTACGACACGGCTTTATGGGGTGCGCGCGTCTCGACCGCCTATCGCAGCCGCTATCTCACCAGCGCGGGCGGCGGCGGCAATGTCGGCGACGGCATCCACGGCACCAACAACATCGATTTCCAGGCGCACTACAACATCACCCCGCGCCTGAAACTGGTGGTGGAAGGGATCAACGTCACCAACGAAGCGATCCGCCAGTTCGCGGACCTCAATGCCAACCGCACCGAGGTCTACACCACCAGCGGGCGCACCTTCACCTTCGGCTTCACCGCCGAATTCTAGAGCCTGATCGTCATTGGTGGAAGCGCTATGCGCTTCCGCTGATGGCGTGAACCAGGCTCCATTCAAGGTCCAGGACCCACGAGACGCGGCTGTCGGGTTTTCCCCTCCCGGCAGCCGCACCGGCCAGCCGCCAAGGCCGTTCAGGCCCCCTGTCTGATCGCAACGTCGGCCAAGCTATCCCGCTCGCCGAGCTGGAAGCGGCCGATCGCGCGGGTCTGGACCTGCGCCTGCTCGGCAAGCAAGCTGCTGGCATGGCTGGTCTGTTCGACCTGGGCGGCCGCCTCCTGCGTCTCCCGATATACCTGACCGACGGATCCGTTGACCCCGGCCAGCGAAGCCGATTGCGCCTGTGCGGACAAGGCGATCGCGGCGATCACCTCGTCGATCTTTGCCACATTGTGCGCGATATCGCGCAGCGTGGAACCGGTATCGAGCACGAGGGTGACGCCCCGGCTGACCTGGGCGGTCGAATCGGCGACCGAGATTCGAATATCACGCGACGCCTCGCTTGAGCGCAGGGCGAGTGCGCGCACCTCGTTTGCGACGACCACGAATCCCCGGCCTGATTCGCCTGCACGTGCGGCCTCGACGGTCGCATTGAGCGCCAGCAGGTTGGTTTGGGAAGCGATGTCGTCGATCAGCGCCACCATCCGCGTGATCTCCGCCGCGGACTTCTCGACCTCGCGAATCGCGGCAATGGTACGATCGGCGAGGGCTTCGCCGTCGCTGGTGCCCGACCGAACGCTGGCGACCGCGGTCCGAGCGGCTTCGGCGCGGTCGGCCGTGTCGGCGACCGCGGCAGTGACGTCGTCGAGCGCGGCTGCTGCGTAACGCAAGTTTGACGACTGAACTTCGGTTTGCCCCGCCAGCGTATCGGTCGCGCGGTTGATTTGCTCTGCGCCGGCCGCGATCTGACAGGCGCCTGTCGCCACGGCCTGTAACGCGCGTTCCAGTCCTTCGACCGCCCCGTTGAAATCCTCTTTCAGGATCTCGTAGTGGGGCGCCACCGGCGCAGTGATACGCGTGTGCAGATTACCGGCAGCGATCGATTCAAGAGCCTCGGCCAGCAACTCGACCACTGTCTTCTGGTCGCGCCCGGCAGCCTCGAACGCTGCCTCCACCTCGGCAAGCCGCCTTGCGGTGACCTTCTGCGTGTCCACAGCCTCCTGCTGGAGCCGATTGCGCTCGCGCAGGCCGCGCCTGAAAACGCCGAGCGCGCGTGCGATGACGCCGATCTCATCGGCGCGGTCGCTATGGGCGATTTCGCCTTCGAGGTCGTTTTCCGCCATCGCGCTCATGGCGGCGCGCATCTGGTCCAGCGGCCCGGTGATCTGGCCGCGCACGAGCACGACCGCCAATTGCCCGATCACAAGCGTGCCAAGCAGGGCTACAGAGAGCACGATCCACACTGTTCGCGCCGAAGATGCCTCGACCTGTGCCACGCCGGCAGCGATGTCGCCTTGCATGCGCCGCACCAGCTGGTCGAGCAGGATGTCGCTGTGCATGAAGGCGCTGGATCCGAGGTGGTCCGCGATCGGAGCTGCCGCCTGGGTCTGGCCGGTCCCGACCAGCGCGAAAATCCGCTGGTCGTCGGCGCGGATGTGAGCCAGGTCGCGTCGGATCTGGTGAAACATGCGGAGGTTGGGGCCGGTCAATTCGTGCTCGATCGGCGCGATGCTCGCATCGATCTCCGCATTCTCGGACTTGAACTTGCTTTGAAGAGCATCAAAACGCTCGGCGTTCTGCGCGACGATGACGGCGTAATTGATCTGGTCCAGCCGTGTGAAGTTTTCCTGGAGGCTCTTGAGCCGATCCAGATTGGCAGCCTGGTCGAGGACAAGGTTATGCGTCTGTCGCGATGTCAGGTGGAGCTTGATCGCGGTGAAGGCGGTCAGCCCGGCGCAAAGAAAGCCGAACATGCCGAACGCCAGCAGGATCTTTCTCAATATGGTCAGATTTCGCAGATCAAACACGCCACGCGCCCCTACTCGACTTGATGCGCCTAACCGGCGCGCCTTAAGGAGCCGCTGATACCGGTGTAGGTAACATTACGGAGGAGAAGGGGCGGGTTATCCGATTGAACTGAAGCTCGCCGCGGACGACGACGCCGAGCTTCAACCCGCCTATTTCCTCAGCGGGGAACGATCCGCGTGTAGAGGTGCCACGTCGCGTAGCCGAGTAGCGGCAACACCACGGCGAGACCGACGAACGCCGGGATCGAGCCGAGCACGAGCAGCGCCCCGACGATCACGCCCCAGCCGAGCAGGACCCGCCAGTTGGCGGCGAATGCGCGCAGCGAAACCCCCAGTGCGGTGGGGACATCGATCTTCCGATCAACCAACATCGGGAATGTCACGACGCTCATCGCGAGGACTAGGATCGCGAAACAGGCGCCGGCAAGGTTGCCGAGCAGGATCAGCGTCCAGCCGTCCCTGGTCGTGAACAGGCGCGATACGAAATCCTGCAGGGTGACGGTCGCGCCGTGGTTGACCGACCACATATAGTAAGTGCCGGTGCCGAACGTGGCGGTGTAGAGCAGCCAGGCCACACTCAGCCACGCGACGAAGACGACGGCCAGCAACAATGTCGCGATCGCGATCGACGCGCCATGGCGGTCGAAGGCGTCGAGGAAGTGGCTCCAATCGGATTGCTCGCCGCGCTCCCGGCGCCGGGCCAGCTCGTAAAAGCCGACCGCCACCGCCGGACCGAGCAGTGAGAGTCCGGCGCAGATCGGGAAGGCGAGCGGGACCAGTTGGTCGTTGAGCGCGAGCGCGGCGACGAGCAGGCCGATCAGCGGATAGATGAAGCCCACGACGAGGATGTCGCCGCGCTTCTCCTTGAAATCCGCCCATCCGTCGGCGAGCGCCGCGCGCAGATCGGATGCGTGAATGTGCCGCACGACGATCGGCGTTTCCGCACCGATCGGCATAGTCTGCGTGATCGCCATCATCTCTCTCCCGGCGTTAAGACACACCGGTGAAGCACGACTCCCGCTTCACCGGGGCCAATATTGCTTGAGATGATTTTACGCTTACTCGGCGGCGAGCAAAAGCGCCGAATGCGGTCGGATCGGGCTAGCTGAAGCTCGCCTTGACCCCGTCGATCACATATTGCGCGGCAAGCGCGGCGAGCAGCACGCCGAGGATGCGCGTGATCACCGCTTCCAGTTTGTCGCCGAGCACGCGCATGATCGGGCCGGCCGCAAGCAGCGATATGAGCGTGGTGAGCAGCACCGCCGCCAGCGCGGCGAGCACCACCATCAGATGCAGCCCATGGTTGCGCGCGGTGACGAGCATCACCGTCGCGATCGATCCTGGACCCGCGATCATCGGGATACCCATCGGGAAGACCGAAATGTCCTCGGGCTCTTCACGATGCTCTTCCGCGCGGGTTCGGGTGATCTCCTCGACCCGGCCTTCGCGGCGTTCGGTGCGCTTCTCGAACACCATTTCGATCGCGATCAGGAACACCATGATGCCCCCCGCGATGCGGAAGGCGTCGAGACTGATACCGAGCGTGGTCAGCAGGGGCTCGCCGACCAAAGCGAACAGGATCAGGATGATGGTCGCGATCCCGGTCGATCGCAGCGCCATTGAGCGCCGATAGGCGCCGCTGCCGCCGCGGGTCAGGCCGGCGAAGATCGGCGCGCAGCCGGGCGGGTCGATCACGACGAAGAAGGTCACGAACGCCGAAAGGAACAGGGAAACCAGCATCATTCGATCTCCAGGTTCTCGGTCTTCCAGCCTTTGCCGGCGCTATAGGTCAGTGTCAGGACGAAATGGCGGTCGTCCAGTGACCCAATCTTCCAGCGCAGGGTCTTATCACGCGACGCACCGTCCGCCTGCATGTGCTGGGAGCGCAAACGCGGAGGCAGGCTTCGCCCGCAGGTCGCTCGGACAGCATCTACCCTACCATTCTCGGGCGCGGACACGATGTCGGAACTGCCCGCGTCGAAAATCCAGCGCCAGCCCGCAGGGCTGTGCCGCCAGATTGTGAGATAACGGCCGGCCGAGAGATTATCTCGGCGTCGCGTCGGGCCGGTCGAAAAAGCGAGGCTGCCATCGCAGGATGTGATGGTGTGCGTGGGCTGCCACATCATCGCGGCCGGCGGGTCCTTCCGGCCCTTGAGGAAGCGCGCGGCGGGTTGCGGTCCGTCGAGCAGCATTTGCGCGTCGGGTGCGGCAAAGGCGCGAAAGGCGGTCCATTGGCCCTTGGCCTGCGCCATCGACGCAAAGGCACGCTCGGTTTGCTCGACAGGGGGCACGACGGCTGCGGCGAGCAGAAGTGCGATCAAATCGCGTCCTTGGCGAGCGGCACGCCTTCATTGCGATGCGCGGCGACCAGCGTATTGCGCAGCAGGACCGCGATCGTCATCGGCCCAACCCCGCCGGGAACGGGCGTGATCGCGCCCGCGACCTGCGACACCTCGTCGAAGGCAACGTCGCCGACCAGCTTGGTCTTGCGCTCGCCCGCGTCGATCCGGTTGATGCCGACATCGATCACCGCCGCGCCGGGCTTGATCCAGTCCGCCTTGATCATTTCCGGCCGCCCGACCGCCGCGATGACGATGTCGGCGCGGCGGACCACGGCGGGCAGGTCCTTCGTCTTCGAATGCGCGATCGTGACGGTGCAGCTCTCGCCGAGCAGCAATTGCGCCATCGGCTTGCCGACGATGTTGGAGCGGCCGATCACGACGGCGTCCTTGCCGGAAAGATCGCCGAGCCGGTCCTTGAGCAGCATCAGGCAGCCGAGCGGCGTGCACGGCACGAAGCCGTGCAGCCCCGTCGCGAGCCGCCCGGCATTGACCGGGTGGAAGCCGTCGACATCCTTGTTGGGGTCGATCGTCGCGATCACCGCATTCTCGTTGATCTGCCGGGGCAGAGGCAATTGGACGAGGATGCCGTCGACGGTGGCGTCGGCATTAAGCTTGCGTACCAGATTGAGCAGATCGTCCTCGCTGGTGTCGGCCGGCAGGATGATCGTGTCGCTCTTCATGCCGGCGGCCTCGGTCGCCTTGCCCTTGGACCGCACATAGACGCTGCTCGCCGGATCCTCGCCGACCAGCACCACGGTCAGGCCTGGTTGACGGCCGGCTGTCGCCACGAAGTCGGGAACGAGATCGGCGACGCGGCCGCGCAGGCCTTCGGCAAAGGCCTTGCCGTCAATAATCGCCGCGCTCACCGCGTCAGATGCCGCCAGAGTGGAGCGCGATCGCCGGGATCACGATCCCGCGCAGGATCTGGATGATCAGCAGCACGACCAGAGGCGAGAAATCGAGCGCGCCGAAATCGGGCATGATCCGCCGGATCGGCCGATAGAGCGGCTCGGTCAGGCGGCCCAGCGCGTACAGAACCTGCCGCACGAAGTCGCTGTGCGTGTTGATCACGTTGAACGCGACCAGCCATGAAATGACCGCCTGCACGATGATGATCCACAGCAGGATCCACAGCAGATAGTCGGCGATCTGGAGAATGGTGATGAGCATGGAACCGTCCTAGCCGAGTGGGGCACCTAGCGCCAGTGTTCAGCCCTGCCGCACCAGCGTGCCGGCGCCCTGGCGCGTGAAGATTTCGATCAGCATCGCGTGCGGCACGCGTCCGTCGAGGATGACGGCGGCGTCGACCCCGCCCTCGACCGCATCGATGCAGGTCTGGAGCTTGGGGATCATGCCGCCATGGATCGTGCCGTCGGCCTTGAGCGCGGCGATCGCTGCGGGCGTCAGGTCGCTCAGCAATCTCTTGTCCTTGTCGAGCACGCCGGGAACGTCGGTCAGCAGGAACAGCCGCTCGGCACCGGTCGCGATCGCGATCGCGCCCGCCATCGTGTCGGCGTTGATATTGTAGGTCTGGCCGTCCGCGCCGACGCCGATCGGCGCGACCACCGGGATCATGCCCGCCTTGGAGATGGTGTCGAGGATGCGCGTGTCGACATCGTCGGGCTCGCCGACGAAGCCCAGGTCATGCTCGCTCTTGATCTTGGTCGCGGTGACGAGCCGGCCGTCCTTGCCCGAAATGCCGACCGCGCGCCCGCCCTCGGCCGCGATCCACGACACGATCTCCTTGTTGATCGACCCGGACAGGACCATTTCGGCGACCTTCATCGTCGCGGCGTCGGTGACGCGCAGGCCGTCGATGAAACGGCTCTCGATCCCCTGTGCCTTGAGCGCCGCGCCGATCTGCGGGCCGCCGCCATGGACGACGATCGGGTTGATGCCGACCGCCTTGAGCAGCACGACATCCTCGGCGAAGTCCTCGGCCGCGTCGGCATCGCCCATCGCGTGGCCGCCATATTTCACGACGAAGGTGCTGCCCGCGTAACGCTGCATATAAGGCAGCGCCTCGGCGAGCGTTTCCGCCTTGAACAGCAATGCGGGATCGGGCGCGTGATCGGTCATGATCGGGCCTTTAGCGTCCGTTTTCCACTTCGTCATTCCCGCGAAGGCGGGAATCCATATTCTCTCGGTTTGGAGGTTATGGATCCCCGCCTTCGCGGGGATGACGGATCAGGCGCGGTCGAGCTTGCGGCCCAACGCGACGAACAAGGTGATCAGCCACGGCACCAGGATGACCGAAAGCACGACCTTGGTCAGCATCTGCCCCGCCATCAGCCCCAGGATCGGCCGCTCGCCGTAGAAGGATATGGTGATGAACAGCAACGTATCGACCACTTGCGATACCGCGCTGGCGATCATCCCGCGCAGCCACACCAATTTGCCGGTGCCGCCGGCGAGTTTCGAGAAGATCAGCACATTGAGCGTCTGCGACGTGCCATAGGCGATCAGGCCCGCGATCATCATCCGCGCGCCCTGGCCGACCACGATCGGGAAGGCGGCGACCGCGGGCGGGTACATGCCGGGATCGGTCGGCAGCACCAGCACCAGCCGGATCAGCAAGGCGGCCACGATCAGCGGTACGAAGCCCCAGCGCACCATCGTGTCGGCGGTCTTGCGGCCATGCAGTTCGGCGACCGCGCTGCCCATCACTACCAGCAGCAGGAAGGCGAAGATGCCCGCCTCCACCGCAAGCGGCCCGAGCGCGACCTGTTTCACCCCCAGCACGCCGGCGGTGGTGACCATGCCGCCATAGAAGAGCGAGAAGGCGAACAGCGATTTCGGGACGGCCGGTGCGGATGTTTCCATCAGCTCATGCGTAACGGATGACGCGCTTCTGTCATCAAAAATTCGTCAGCGCGTCGGCACCGGCTCGGGACCCGAATAATCGTAGAAACCGCGGCCGGTCTTGCGGCCGAGCCAGCCCGCTTCGACATATTTGACGAGCAGGGGCGCGGGGCGGAACTTGGGATCGCCCGTGCCTTCGTGCAGGACGCGGGCGATTTCGAGGCAGGTGTCGAGCCCGATGAAATCGGCGAGCGTGAGCGGCCCCATCGGATGGTTGAGGCCGAGGCTGACCGCCGCGTCGATGTCGGCCACGGTGGCGACGCCCTCGCCCAGCGCGAAGATCGCCTCGTTGAGCATCGGCAGCAGTACGCGGTTGACGATGAAACCGGGCGCATCGTTGGCGTGGACCACGGTCTTGCCGAGGCTCTGCGCAAAGGCCTCGACCCGGGCGACCGTTTCGTCGGAGGTGGCGAGGCCGCGGATCAACTCGATCGGCTTCATGATCGGCACCGGGTTGAAGAAATGCACGCCCATGAAGCGGGCCGGATCGGGCGAGGCCTGCGCCAGCCGCGTGATCGGGATCGACGAAGTGTTGGTGGCGAGGATCGCGTCGGGCTGCAGCGTCTTGCCGACCTCGGCGAAGATGGCGCGCTTGATCGATTCGCGCTCGGTCGCGGCCTCGATCACGATCTCGGCTTCGGCGAACGCGGCATGCTCGCCCTGCGGCTGCAGCCGTTCGAGCGCGGCCTCGGCGTCCGTCTTGCCGATCTGCTCCTTCTCGACCGCGCGGGCGAGGCGCTTGGCGATGCCGGCCTTGCCCTTTTCCGCCACGTCCAGGCTGACGTCCGACAGCAGCACGCGATAGCCCGATACGGCCGCTACCTGCGCGATGCCCGCGCCCATCTGGCCCGCGCCGATAACACCGATCGTCTTCATAGATTCCCGCTCGCCTCTAAAGCTTCGTCATTCCCGCGCAGGCGGGAATCCATAGCCTCCATGATCCAGATTGAGCCGGGACGGTAGAGCCTATGGATCCCCGCCTGCGCGGGGATGACGGGGCAGGTTTATCAGGGCGCCGTCGGCTCGGGCTTGGCCTCGGCAAGGATCAAGGAAAACATCTGCTTGTCGTCGGACCATTCGCGCAGTGGTGTCCAGCCGCCGGCTGCGAGCAACTGCCGCCCGCTGCGCGGCGTATATTTGTGGCTGTTCTCGGTGTGGATCGTCTCGTCGGCGCCCATTTCGAAATGGCGGCCGGCGATCATGAAGCTCACATCGCGCGTCGCCGCGAGATGCATCTCGATTCGGCTCCAGGTATCGTTCCAGATCGCACGATGCTTGAACGCATCCAGCGGAATGTCGCCGCTCAACTCGCGGTTGATGCGCTCGAGCAAATTGAGGTTGAAGGCGGCGGTGACGCCGGCCTGATCGTCATAGGCCCGGATCAGGATGGCGGTGTCCTTCACCTGGTCCATCCCAATCAGCAGCATCGATCCGACGCCCATCGTCTCGATCATGTCGCGCAGCAGGTTCACGCCCGATCGGGGCACGAGATTGCCGATCGTCGAACCCGGGAAGAAGCCGAGCTTGGGCACGTCCGCGATCTCGGCGGGCAATTGCACCGGATGCATGAAATTGGCCTCGACCGGCAGGACCGGCAGGCCCGGGAAGCTCTCCGCCAAAGCAGCGGCTGAATCGCGCAGGAAATCGCCCGATATGTCGATCGGCACATAGAAAGAGGGCGCGACGCTCGACAGCAAGCGCGGCGTCTTGAGCGACGAGCCCGATCCGAATTCGACCACCGCGCGGCCCTTGCCGGCGATCCGTCCGACATCGGCGCTGTGCGCGGCGAGCAGGCCGCTTTCGGTGCGCGTGGGATAATATTCGGGGAGTTGCGTGATCTCCTCGAACAATTCCGAGCCGCGCCGGTCGTAAAACCAGCGCGCCGGAATCGCCTTCTTGCGCTGCGACAGCCCGTCGAGCACGTCGGCGAGGAAGGCGGGATCGGCCTGCGACACGTCGGCGGCCGGATCGTCGGCCAAATGCTCGTTACGCAGCATCTAAAGGTCCTTCGCCAGGCGCAGGCCGGTGAATTGCCACCTTTGCCAGGGGTAGAAGAAGTTGCGGTAGGAGGCGCGGCTGTGGCCACGCGGCGTCGCGCAGCTCGCGCCTTTCAGCACCGCCTGTCCGCTCATGAACTTGCCGTTATATTCACCGACCGCGCCCTTAGCAGGGGTGAAGCCGGGAAATGGCAGGAACGCGCTCCCCGTCCATTCCCAGACGTCGCCGAACATCTGGCCGGGCGAATCGCTCCATCGCGCCGCGCGCGGGCGAACCGGTCCGGCGGAATCGAGCTGGGTGCCGGCGGCGGGGTCGAGACCCTGCGCCGCGCTTTCCCATTCCGCCTCGGTCGGCAGCCGCGCCCCGGCCCAGCGGGCATAAGCGTCGGCCTCATATTGCGAGATGTGGGTAACGGGGGCTGCGGGGTGGAGCGGGCGCAGGCCGTCGAGCGCGAAGCCCAACCAGTCATGTTCGCCATCGCGGCGCCAATAGAGCGGCGCTTCGATGCCCTCGCGCTTCACCCACGCCCAGCCGTCCGCCAGCCAATGGTCCGGGCGGGTGTAGCCGCCGTCGGCGATGAAGGCCTGCCACTCGCTGTTGGTCACCGGCCGATCGGCGAGCGCGTGGGGATGAAGCAATTCGGTGTGGCGCGGCCCTTCGCTATCGAACGCGAAGCCATCGCCGGCATGGCCGATCTCGACGATGCCGGTGATGCCTTCGTTCCAGCCGAAGCCGTCCAGCGGCGCGGGCTGGTTGCGCGGCTGATTCCACACCGCCGGATCGACCGGGTTGGCAGCGAACGCGGCAAGCAAATCGGTCAGCATCAATTCCTGGTGCTGCTGCTCGTGATTGATGCCGAGCGTGACCAGATCGCGCGCCGCCGGCGGCAGCGACGGCAGCGCATCGGTCAGCGCCGCGTCGATCGCCGCGCGCCACGCCAGGATTTCGTCGAGGCTGGGTCGGGCGAGCATCCCGCGCCGGTCGCGGGCGTGGCGGGCGCCTTCGGCTTCGTAATAGGAGTTGAAGAGGTAAGCGTAGCGCTCGTTATAGGGTCGATGGCCGGTGACATGGTCGCGCAGCACGAACGTCTCGAAAAACCACGTAGTATGCGCGAGATGCCATTTGGCGGGTGAGGCGTCGGGATGCGGCTGGATCGTCGCATCCGCATCGGATAACGGCGCTGCGATCGCGACCGACAGATCGCGCGTGCGCCGATAGGCGGCGCAGAGGTCAAGCGGATCCGTCAGGTCCTGCGCGCGAGCGGCCATGTGGATGCCCCTTCAGCCGAGCGCCACGGTGGCGCGTTCCCCCTTTAACATCGTTGCGACAACGCCCCAATCAACCCCGTGTTGCGCCGGGAACCCAAAGTATGTCGCCACCTGCTGCCATATTGATCAGCCGTCCGAGCACGAACAGATGGTCGGACAGGCGATTGATATAGGTCAACGCCTGCGGATTCAGGCTGACCTCGCCGGCCGCCGCGACCGCGGTCCGCTCGGCGCGGCGCACGATCGCGCGGGCCAGATGAAGCAAAGCGGCGGCGGGCAATCCGCCGGGCAGGATGAAGGAGGTGAGCGGGCTCAGCGCCTCGTTCATTTCGTCGATCTCGCGCTCGAGCCGCTCGACCTGCGCGGCGGTGATGCGCAAAGTCATCTCGCCGGGCGTAAAATCCTCGCCCGGCGTGGCGAGGTCGGCGCCGAGATCGAACATCTCGTTCTGGATGCGCGTCAACATTTCGCGCGCGGGGCCATCGTCGAGTGCGGCGACCGCGACGCCGATCGCACTATTAGCCTCATCGACATCGCCGATCGCGACCATGCGCGGATGCGCCTTGCTGACGCGCGATCCGTCGACCAGCCCGGTTTGCCCGGCATCGCCGGTGCGCGTGTAGATTTTGTTGAGCTTGACCATTGGTCAGCCGGCGTGGCCGCGCGCGATCAGCAGAAACAGGACCGCCAGAATGACCGCCGCCGCCTGAAACTGGACGCGCCGCCACATCATGCGGTTCTGCTGCAGGCCGGACGTGCTGACGCCATGCCCGTCCACCTCGTCGCGGTTGGCGCGCAACATGACGATCACGCCGCGCACGATCGAGACAACCGCGCCGATTGCGGCCAGGACGATAAGGATGAAGAGGAAGGTTTTCATAGAGCCGCTTTAGGCCTCGGCATCGGCTGCGCCAATCGGAACTTGGCCGCTGCGCAGCGCCGCCAGCAATGCTCCCGGATCAGCGCCCTCGGCGCGCAGTTCGGCGAGCGGACGCGCGCCGTTGCGCTTGGCGAGCCGCTTGCCGTCCGGCCCGACCAGCAGCGGGTGATGGTGGTAAAGGGGCGTGGGCAGGCCAAGCAGAGCCTGGAGCAGGCGGTGGACGTGCGTCGCCTCGAACAGATCGACGCCCCGCACCACATCGGTCACGCCCTGCGCCGCATCGTCGACCGTGACCGCGAGATGATAGGATGTCGGCGTTTCCTTGCGGGCGAGCACGACATCGCCCTGGGCGAGAGGATCGGCCTCGATCCAGCCGGCCGGTTTGTCATGCCAGCGCAGCGGCCCGGTCAGCGTGACGGCGGCGGCCATGTCGATCCGCCAGCAATGGGGTTCGTGCATCCGCGCCGCGCGTTCTGCGTCCGACAGCGGCCGGCATGTCCCCGGATAGACCGGTCCCTCGCTCCCATGCGGCGCGCTCGCGCTGGCGGCGATTTCGGCGCGGGTGCAGAAGCAGGGATAGGCCAGCCCCATCGCCTTCAGCCGTTCGAGCGCCTCGGCATAGAGTGCCATCCGTGTCGATTGGCGCAAAACCGCCCCGTCCCAGGCCAGGCCGAGCCAGCGCAAATCCTCATCGATCCCCGCCAGGAACGCCTCGCGACTGCGCGTGCCGTCGATGTCCTCGATCCGCAGCAGGAATTGCCCGCCTGCTGCGCGCGCCAGATCGTGCGCGCACACCGCCGAAAAGGCATGGCCGAGGTGCAATCGCCCGGTCGGACTGGGGGCGAAACGCGACACCACCATCACATTTGGCCACATAATTCTGGACTCAGGAAAAAACGCCGCTTGACCGCGAGTCGCGGGAATGTTGTCATGCTCACGTCACGCCGCTCTGGCAGGCGGCGAGACGACGGAGACGTGGCGGCAACGGCCTCGCCTCCCGCGTGCGACGGGACCGAGTGACGATCCCTGGCCGGTACGCTCCGCCGACGCGGAGGGTTTGGTCGTTCCATGTATCATCCTGATCTCATTCGACACCCGGATAGCTGCCCGACGTTGGTGTTGAACGCCGATTATACGCCGCTGTCTTATTACCCGCTCTCGATCTGGCCGTGGCAGACCGCGGTCAAGGCGGTGTTCCTCGATCGCGTCTCCATCGTCTCGCATTATGAGCGCGAGGTGAGAAGCCCGACACACACCATCAAACTGCCGTCGGTGATCGCGCTCAAGCAATATGTGCGCCCGTCGGCGCATCCCGCCTTCACGCGGTTCAACCTGTTCCTGCGCGATCGCTTCTCCTGCCAATATTGCGGGACGCTCGCCGACCTGACTTTCGACCATGTCATTCCGCGCGCGCAGGGCGGGCGCACGACATGGGAGAATGTCTCGACCGCCTGCGCGCCGTGCAATCTCCGCAAGGGCGGACGGACGCCGCGTCAGGCCGGCATGAAGATCGCCGAACTGCCCTACCGCCCGACATCGTGGCAGTTGCAGGAGAATGGGCGGAGCTTCCCGCCCAACTATCTGCACGACTCCTGGCGCGACTGGCTTTACTGGGACATCGAATTGGAGGCGTAGCTTTCGAGAAGCGCCGCACCGGCCCGCGCCCCCACCCGACCTCCCAGCCAGTGTATGCTATGGGAGGTCGGGTGGGGGCGCGGGCCGGTGCGGCGGAATGCGCTCTTCCGCGCATTCTCGAAGGGTAATAAGACCCCACCAAATTCGATGGAGTCAGGCGTGAGCGCCGGAAGCGTATTTCAATGGGACGACCCGCTGTTGCTGGAACACCAGCTCGGCGAAGAAGAAATCATGATCCGCGATACGGCGCGGGCCTATGCGCAGGACAAATTGGCCCCGCGCATTCGTGAAGCTTATGCCAACGAACATACCGATCGCGCGATCTTCAACGAGATGGGCGAACTCGGCCTGCTCGGCGCCACCTTGCCCGAACAATATGGCGGCGTCGGCGCGAATTATGTCAGCTACGGCCTGGTCGCGCGCGAGATCGAGCGGGTCGACAGCGGCTATCGCTCGATGATGAGCGTCCAGTCGTCGCTCGTGATGTTTCCGATCCACGCTTACGGCTCCGAAGAACAACGGATGCGTTGGCTGCCGAAGCTGGCGGCGGGCGAACTGGTGGGCTGTTTCGGCCTGACCGAGCCCGAAGCCGGCTCCGATCCGGGCGGGATGCGCACGCGCGCCGAGAAAATTGACGGCGGCTACAAGCTGACCGGCGAGAAGATCTGGATCACCAATTCGCCGATCGCGGACGTGTTCGTGGTCTGGGCCAAGTCCGACGCGCATGGCGGCAAGATCCGCGGCTTCGTGCTTGAAAAGGGCATGAAAGGGCTGAGTGCGCCGAAGATCGAGGAAAAGCTCTCGCTCCGCGCGTCGATCACCGGCGGGATCGTGATGGAAGGCGTCGAGGTCTCCGAGGACCATCTTCTCCCCAACGCGCAAGGGCTGGGCGGGCCGTTCGGCTGCCTCAACCGCGCGCGCTACGGCATCGCCTGGGGCGTGATGGGCGCGGCCGAGGATTGCTGGCACCGCGCGCGCCAATATACGCTCGACCGCCGTCAGTTCGGCCGGCCGCTCGCCGCGACGCAGCTCGTCCAGAAGAAGCTCGCCGATATGCAGACCGAGATTACGCTCGGTTTGCAGGCGGCGCTGCGCGTCGGGCGGCTGTTCGACGAGGGCAAGATGGCGCCCGAGATGATCAGCCTGATCAAGCGCAACAATTGCGGCAAGGCGCTCGATATCGCCCGCGTCGCGCGCGACATGCACGGCGGCAACGGCATCACCGGCGAATATCACGTCATCCGCCACTCGCAGAACCTCGAGACGGTCAACACCTATGAGGGCACGCACGACGTGCATGCGCTGATCCTCGGCCGCGCGCAGACGGGCATCCAGGCGTTCAGTTGATGGCGGACGATCCGTTTGCCTTGTTCGACGCCTGGTATGCCGAGGCGCGGGCGTCCGAGCCCAACGATTCCAACGCGATGGCGCTGGCGACCATCGGGGCGGACGGCCAGCCTTCGGTGCGGATGGTGCTGTTGAAGGGCCACGATGCGCGCGGCTTCGTCTTCTACACCAACCTCAACAGCCGCAAGGCACGCGAGCTGATCGACGGCCCCAAGGCGGCCTTGCTGTTCCACTGGAAGTCGCTCCGCCGGCAGATCCGGATCGAGGGCGCGGTGAGCGGCGTGTCGGAGGCCGAGGCCGACGCTTATTTCGCGACACGCGGCCGCGATTCGCAGCTGGGCGCGTGGGCATCGGATCAGTCGCAGCCCTTGCCGTCGCGTGATGTGTTCGAAGCCCAGTTCGCGGACATGGAGGCGCGGTTCGAGGGGCAGGATGTGCCGCGTCCGCCGCACTGGTCGGGCTTCCGCGTCGCGCCGGAGCGGATCGAATTCTGGCAGGATCGCGCGCACCGGCTGCACGAACGCCGTCTGTTCACGCGCACCGGCGACGGCTGGGACGAGGGCCTGCTCTACCCGTGAGCGATCTGCCTTTCTGGCACATCGACGCCTTCGCCGACGGCCCCTTCACCGGCAATCCGGCGGGCGTGCTCCGGCTCGACCGCTGGCGCGACGCGGAGACGCTTCAGGCGATCGCACGCGAGATCAACCTGCCCGCGACCGCCTTCGCGGTGGCGATGGATGGCGAGGCGGATTTCGAGATCCGCTGGTTCTCGCCGCGCGGCGAGATTGGCCTGTGTGGGCATGGCACGCTCGCCGCCGGCCACGCGCTGATCGGCGACGGCACAGCGGTCTGCTTTGCCACGCGGACGGCAGGGCTGGTGCGCGTGGAGCGCGATGGCGCCACGCTCAGTCTATCGCTGCCGGTCATCCGCGTCGTGCCGCAGCCCTTGCCTGATGCGGTCGCGGCGATCGGCGGCGCGCCGGTCGAGACGCTCCGGCACGATCGCGGCTACGGTATCCTGCGCTATGCGGATGAGGCGGCGGTGCGCGCGCTCGCACCGGACTTCGCCGCGCTCGCCGGCATGGGTGACGTGCAGTTCAGTGCGACCGCCCCGGGATCGGACAGTGATATCGTCAGCCGCGTCTTCACGTCGCGGGGCGGCGAGGATGCGGTGACGGGCTCGGCGCATTCGGTGCTGACGCCTTATTGGGCGGCTCAATTGGGCCGCGAATCCTTCACCGCGTTCCAGGCCTCGGCGCGCGGGGGACGATTGGACTGCCGGTTGGAAGGTGAGCGCGCGGTGCTGAGCGGGAAATGCGTGACGGTGATCGAAGGCCGTTTCCGGGCCTAGGCCGCTTCCAGCTCCGCCGCGACCGTCTCTTCGATCCAGCCGCCGCCGAGCACGCGCTCGCCAGCGTACAGCACCGCCGCCTGGCCGGGGGCGACGCCATATTCGGGCATGTCGAACAATACATGCTCGCCATCGAACCGCGCCGGGACCGGCTTGGCGAGCGAGCGCACCTTGACCGACAGGTCGCCGCCGAAATCTTCGCCCAGCCAGTTGAGCTCGCTCAGCCGCGCGCCGCGGACCGCCAGCGCCTGGCGCGGACCGACCACCAGCCGCCGTTCGGCCGCATCGATGCGGACGACGTAGAGCGGCTCGGGTGTGCCGCCGATTTCGATCCCGCGGCGCTGGCCGACGGTGAAGCCGGTGATGCCGCGATGCTGGCCGATCACGCGGCCCGACAGATCGACGATGTCGCCGGGCGCCGCGGCTTCGGGGCGGAGCTTGCGCACCAGCGCGCCATAATCACCGTCGGGGACGAAGCAGATATCCTGGCTGTCGGGCTTGGCCGCGACCAGCAACCCATGCTCGGCCGCGATCTCGCGCACCCGATCCTTGGGCATGCCGCCCAACGGAAAGCGCAGATAATCGAGCTGATCGCGCGTGGTCGCGAACAGGAAATAGCTCTGGTCGCGCGCCGGATCGACCGCGCGGTGCAGTTCGGGGCCGTGCGTTCCGATCACGCGGCGGACATAATGGCCGGTCGCGAGGCAATCCGCGCCGAGATCGCGCGCGAGCTTGAACAGATCGGTGAACTTCACGCCCTGATTGCAGCGCACGCAGGGGATGGGGGTGCGGCCCGCGACATAATCGTCTGCGAAGCGATCGATCACCGATGTACGGAACGCGCTTTCATAGTCGAACACATAATGCGCGATGCCGAGCCGCTCGGCGACCCCGCGCGCGTCGGCGATGTCCTTGCCCGCGCAGCAACTGCCGGCGCGGCCCACGGCGGCGCCATGATCGTAGAGCTGGAGCGTGACGCCGATCGTCTCCGCGCCGCTGGCGGCGGCGAGCGCGGCCACGACCGAGCTGTCGACCCCGCCCGACATGGCGACGACGATGCGGCGGCGTCCGCCCGCATTTCCGAGTTGAAACAGGACTTCCACGATGGGCCGCCCTCTAACCGATTAGGTCCGAAATGGAAAACGAGACCTAAAAATCTCCAGCCCCCGCCCGTCATAGGAAAAGGACGACGGGAGTAAGCGGAGCGTGAAGATACATCTGGACATGACGGGCAGCCCGCTCGCCAAACCGGACTTCGCGATGCTCCGCGCCGGGCTCGCGGCAGCGCAGGCGACCACGCCGACCGCCGCCGCGAGCGACAAGGCCCATAGTCGACTCGACCTCACCGAGGCGCTGACCCGCTTGTTCGGGGACCAGGTCGCGGACGCCAAGGAAGCGGCTGCGCTGCACGGGAGCTTCAATCCCGCGTCGGTGCGGGACGAGGACGAGGACGAAATATGACCGGTAACTTTACCTTCCGGTTTCAACCTTCCTTCAACCCGAAGGTGATAGGCCGGAGGAATGAGGGGGAGCGGGGCCCGCTTGGGCAAGCGCGAGGATGGGAATGATAGAGAATCAAAAAATCAGGCCGGCGCAGGTAGTGGGTCCCTTGGGTGAACCGCTGACTATCGATTCGCTGCCCCCGCCCGGCACGACCCGCTGGGTCGTACGCCGCAAGGCTGAGGTCGTCGCTGCCGTCAATGGCGGACTGCTCAGCTTCGACGAAGTGTGCGAGCGCTACGACATCAGCCTCGAGGAGTTCGCCTGCTGGAAGCGTGCGGTCGAGCGATCGGGCATGCCGGGCCTGCGCGTGACGCGCATCCAGCATTACAAGTCGCTGTACGAACGCCAGCAGAAATACTGACCTAGATTATCCGTCTTGGGGGGAGCGCGCCGGGAACAAACCTTGTTCCCGGCGCGTATCCACGTCCGAGCGCCGCACGGCTTTTCTTGCCTGCGGTGAACAGGAGGACGGATATGGGACTCATTCTCTGGCTGGTGATTGGCGGCGTGGTGGGATGGCTGGCGAGCATCGTCATGCGGACTGATGCGCAGCAGGGCATCGTCCTGAACGTTGTCGTCGGTATCGTCGGTGCGTTCGTCGCGGGCCTGATCTTCTCGGGCGGCAGCATCAACAACGCGCCGCTCAACCTCTATACGTTCCTGACCTCGCTGGTGGGTGCGATCATCCTGCTCGCGATCGTCAATCTGGTTCGTCGCGGCAGCGTCCGCTAAACGACAGTTTCGTCGCGCAAAGGGTCGCCCCGGGAAACCGGGGCGGCCCTTTTCGTATGCGTGGTCTGGTTCAGCAGGCTGAACCAGAGGCCGCATCGGCCTGCACCCCCACCCGGCCTCCCAGTCAGACTATTCTATGGGAGGCCGGGTGGGGGTGCGGGCCGGTGCGGCTCAGCGTAGCTGAAAAATGCCGTCAGTTCAGCTCGAACACGACCGAAAGGTTGACGGTCAGTTCCTGCTCGCCCGCCTCGACCGGGGTCGTATCGGCCTTGGCGCGCGCCATCATCGCCATGGGGCGCACGATCGGGCCGGACCCTTCGCTCTCGCTGATCCGCACGATCCGCCTCACCGTCAGCCCTGCCGCCTTGGCATAGAGCTCGGCGCGCGTGCGGGCAGTCGCCAGCGCCTTGGCGCGGGCCTCATCGAGCGCGGCTTCGGGATGCTCGACCGAAAGCGTCGGCCCGTCGATCTGGTTGGCGCCGGCCGATACCAGGGCATCGATCACGCCGCCCGCACCGGTAAGGTCGCGGATGCGGACCGAAACGCGGTTGCTTGCCTGATAGCCGGTCAGCACCGGCGGCTGATTGTCGCCATAGCGATATTGCGGCTGAAGGTTGATCGACTGGGTCTGAATGTCGCGATCGGCGACGCCGGCGTGCTTAAGCGCGGCGATGGTCGCGGTCATCGCTTTGGCATTGGCGGCCATCGCGTCGCCCGCTTTGGGTGCCTGCGTCACCACGCCCGCGCCGATCGTCGCGATATCGGGCGCGCGCGTCGAGGTGCCGGTGGCGGAAACATCGAGCTCGGTGCCCGCGATCGGTGTGGTGGTCACGTCGGCGAAGGCGGGCGCGGCGGCGAGAATCGCCAGCGGCAGCAGGATCTTCATTACGGATACTCCTCTTCCTGGAGGATGGTCATCGACGAAGCGTGGTGCACGGTCGATGAACGCTTATCGTCAGGCTGCTGCAACGAAGTCCGTCGCGGCAGCAACATGGCCGAAGCGCTGGCGATATTCACCCGGCGTGATGCCTACCCTTTTGTTGAACGCCCGATGCAGGCCCTCGACGCCGCCAAATCCAGCGCGCTCCGCCACTCTCGAAAGTGGCCAGTCGGACGTTTCCAGCAAGGCCTTGGCGCGATTGACGCGGGCGACTTCGACGAATGCGGCCGGGCCGATACCGGTCTCTTTCTGAAACACCCGCGAAAAAGTCCGCTCGGTCATGCCCACGCGCGCGGCGAGATGTGGAACGCTGAGCATGCCGCAGGGATCAGCGCCGATATCGGCGATGAGCTGACGAAGCCGCGGCGTGGCCGCGGCCTGGACGTTCAGCCCGGCGCTATATTGGGTCTGCCCCCCGGGGCGCCGCATGAACAGTACGAGGTTGCGCGCCACCGCCAGAGCGAGTTGCGGACCGCAATCCGCTTCGACGAACGAGAGGCAAAGGTCGATTCCCGCGGTCACGCCGGCGGACGTGTAATAGGGCGCATCCGCGACAAAAATCGCATCGGGTTCAAGCCGAACCGCCGGTCGGAAATTCCGCATCTCGTCGCAGAAATCCCAGTGCGTAGTCGCGCGACGACCGTCCAGCATTCCGGCTGCGGCGAGCACGAATGCCCCGGAGCAGACGCTTCCAATCCTGCGGGTGGTCGCCGCGCGTCGGTTGAGCCAGTCCAGAATGGCTGGATCAGCCATGCACTTCAGCCCTTCCCGGTTGCCGCCTGCGACCAGGATTGTGTCCAGACCTGTCGGAAGATCTTCTAGCGCGATGGAGTTTGCGAGCGCGAGGCCTGAATTGCACGCGATCATGCCTCCGTTCGGCGACGCGAGGAGGACCTCATAAGCGTCGCCGTCGCCGAACCTGTTCGCCATCGCGAACACCTCGAGCGGCCCGACAATGTCGAGCGATTGTGCGCCCGGGTAGCCCACGAGGGCCACTTTGCGCGATGCGGATAAGGGTTCAGTCATTGGCGTAGAGTGCAATAGAAATGACATTTCTGCCACCACTCATTGGCCCTAGGAGATTGCCGTCCGAAAGTCGGATGGAAAAGGAATGCTCTGATGAATAGCAAATGCGCCAACAAACAATGTTCGTGCCAGCCCTGCACCTGTGGGCCGAAGTGCACGTGCGGCTCGGCCTGCGCCTGCAAGGCACCCGCGCGCGATACCGCACGCTCCGGCCGCTGATCGCACAGATCTGTGACCAGGCAGCCCGTCCGGGGCCTGTTCCCGGCTCCGGACGGCATCCAGAAGGAAATCCAATGCGCTTCAAGTTTCTGGCCTGCGGCGCGATGCCGCTCGCCTTCGGCGTATCGCTCGCCATCCCGACCATGGTCGTAGCAGTGCCTGCGCTATCCGCGGTCTCTGCGGCCGACGGTTTCGTGCTGCCGGCGCCCAAAGTGGGTCGGCACCGCCCCCTTATCGCGATCCTCGCCGACAATGGCGGCGCACAGACGACCGACTTCATCGTGCCTTATGGCGTGTTGAAGGATTCCGACGTCGCTGACGTTCGCAGCGTTTCCACCCGGACGGGGACCATCACGCTGACGCGCGGCCTTCGCATCACGGCGGACGAAACGATTGCCGCTTTCGATGCCCGCGAGGCGGCAGGCGCGGATATCGTCATCGTTCCGGCTCAGGCCGATCCCAGGAATGCCGTAGTTGCCGGATGGCTGCGGACGCAGGCGGCCAAGGGCGCGACGATCATATCGGTCTGCGACGGCGCGCGGGTGCTGGCCAATGCCGGCCTGCTCGACGGACGGCGCGCTGTCACGCATTGGGCAAGCTTCCAGGGTATGGCCAAATCCTACCCGACGACGAATTGGATCAAGGACCGCCGTTATCTGCAAGACGGCCCCATCATTTCGACGGCCGGCGTGACTGCATCCATCCCGATGTCGCTGGCTTTGGTGGACGCTATCGGTGGCCACGCGGCTGCCATCGCGACTGCGCACCGTTTTGGCGTCGAGGATTGGGGTTCAGCCCATCGCACCGCTGATTTCTCGATCGAGAAATCGGACATCGCCGTGGCCATGCTCGCCAGGAAGGCGGCGCACGAGTCTGTCGAGATCCCGATCGAAGACGGGATCGACGAAGTGTCGTTGGCGCTCCAGGCGGAGGCCTGGGGGCGGAGCGGCCGCAGCAAGGTCGCCGCCACGCACACTGGGGGCCGGCCGGTCCGCTCGCGTCACGGGCTGATCATCATGGCGGACGGCGAAGCACAGGCCGGCAGCTATATCATCCAGCCGACCACCCTGCCGGCCGTGCCGCAGTTCGAGGCGACGCTCGCGGAAATGGAGCGTCGTTATGGGGTAGGCGCCGGTCGCCTGGTCAAGGTGGCGATGGAATATGACACGCCGCTGCGCGCCGATTGAGGGGATTTCCATGGACGCCCGCGCCTGCCTCATTGGTATAACGCTCGCCGTGGCGGTCGCGGCGTTCGCGGCGCTAGCCGGCTTCGACCGCGACAGAAGCTTCTATCCGACGCTCCTGATCGTCATCGCATCCTGTTACGTCCTGTTCGCCGCAATCGGGGCCGGCGCGCCGATAATCGGCTGGGAAACGGCCGGTCTGTTTCTGTTTGGCGTGGCCGCGATCATAGGGTTCAGGCGCAACCTTTGGATCGTGGTCGGCGCGCTCTGCTGTCACGGCATGCTCGACGCCATCCACGATCGGCTGATCATGAATCCCGGGACGCCGGGTTGGTGGCCCGTTTTCTGTCTCGCCTTCGATGTGACCGCCGCGGCGTGCCTGGCCTGGAGGATAAGTCGTCCCGGGCACGCCGCTCGGTCGATCTGACTTCCAGGATCAGGGGGCGGCGGCACCGGCGTTGGCGACGATCGCGTTCCATTCGGCTTCGTCGATCACGCGCACGCCCAGTTCCTTCGCCTTCTTCTCCTTCGAACCCGCGCCGGGCCCGGCGATGACGAGGTCGGTCTTGGCGGACACCGAGCCGGACACGCGCGCGCCCAGGCTCTCGGCCTGCGCCTTGGCTTCGTCGCGGCTCATCGTCTCGAGCGAGCCGGTGAAGACGACGATCTTGCCGCTGACCTCCGATTCGCGGACGTCGTTGACGAAAGGAATCGGGTGGCATTCGCTCAGCAGATCGTCCCACGCTTCGCGATTGTGCGGTTCGGCGAAGAAGTCGACCAAAGCCTCGGCCACGACCGGGCCGACGCCATCGACCGCCTCGATCTCAGCGCGGGCGGCGGGATCGTCGTGCGCGGCGGTGGCGACCTCGGCGATATGTTCGACCGTGCCGAACGCCTTCAGCAAATCGCGCGCGGTGATCGAGCCGACATGGCGGATGCCGATCCCGAACAGGAAGCGCACCGGATCGGGATGGCGTTTCTCCTCGATCGCGGCGAGCAGATTGGCCGCCCAGACCCGCCCGTCCTTCTTGCGCGGAAGCAATTGCTCCTCGGTCAGGCGGAAGATGTCGGCGGGCGAATGGATCAGGCCGTCGTTGAAGAAATCCTCGATCTGCTGGAAGCCGAGCCCGCGGATATCGAGCGCGCCGCGCGAGCAGAAATGGATCAGCCGCTCGACCCTTTGCGCCGCGCAGATCAGGCCGCCGGTGCAGCGATAATCGACCTCGCCTTCCTCGCGTTCGACCGCCGAGGCGCAGACCGGGCAGATTGTCGGAAAGATCCACGGCGCGCGCGCTTCGTCGCGGGTGAGATTCTCCACGATCTGCGGGATCACGTCGCCCGCGCGCTGCAGCACGACGCGGTCGCCCGGGCGCACGCCGAGCCGCTCGATCTCGTCGGCATTGTGGAGGGTGGCGTTGGTGACGACGACGCCGCCGACCGTGACCGGCTCGAGCCGCGCCACGGGGGTGAGCTTGCCGGTGCGGCCGACCTGGATGTCGATCGCGCGGAGCGTGGTCTGTGCCTGCTGGGCCGGGAATTTGTGCGCGATCGCCCAGCGCGGCGCGTGGCCGACCTGGCCGAGGCGATCCTGCCAGTCGAGCCGGTCGACCTTATAGACGACGCCGTCGATATCGTATTCGAGGTCGGCGCGCTGCGCCTCGATCATGCGGTAGCGCGCGAGCGCGCTCGCCACATCGGGGCAGCGGACGCGGAGCGGCGTGCCGCCGAAGCCCCAGCCGCTGATCGCGTCCATCACCTCGGTCTGAGTCGCGCCGGGCAGGCCCGAATGCTCGCCCCAGCCATGGAAGATGAAGCGCAGCGGCCGCGTGGCGGTAACACTCGCATCCTTCTGGCGGAGCGATCCGGCGGCGGCGTTGCGCGGATTGGCGAACTGGCGTGCCTTGCTCTCGTCGCCGGCTTCGCGCGCCTCGTCGAGCAGGCGCTGGTTGAGCGCGGTGAAATCGGCCTTGGCCATATAGACCTCGCCGCGCACCTCGAACAAATCGGGCGCGGTCGGCGGCAAGGTCTGGGGGATGCCCTTCACGAAGGCGGCGTTAGGCGTCACATCCTCGCCGATCGCGCCATCGCCGCGCGTTGCGGCCTGGACCAGCCGGCGATTCTCATACCGGAGCGAGCAGGACAGGCCGTCGATCTTGGGTTCGGCGGTCAGCACCACTGGCTCGTCGTCGCCGAGCCGCAGGAAGCGGCGGACGCGCGCGACGAATTCGGTGACGTCCTCGTCGGAAAAGCCGTTGTCGAGGCTCAGCATCGGCCGCGCGTGGCGGACCTTGGCGAGCGGGCCGCTCGGCGTCGCGCCGACCTTCACCGACGGACTGTCCTCGCGCACCAAGTGCGGGAAACGCGCCTCGATCGCGGCGTTGCGCCGCATCAGCGCATCATAATCCGCATCCGAAATCTCGGGCGCGTCCTGATCGTGATAGAGGCGGTTATGGTGCGCGATCTCGGCGGCGAGACGCTCGAGTTCGGCGGCGGCTTCGGCTTCGGTCAGCTCGGCGGGATCGGCCATGCGGAGCGCTTTCCATGCGCTCCGTTTCGGGTCAACCGTCTTGCGCCCACGCCGCCTTGGCGAAGCGCTTGGCGAGATAGTCGATCAGCACGCGCACACGCGCTGGGCGCAGCGCATTGGGCGGCGTCAGCAGGTTGAGCGCGATCGGGTGGATCGACCATTCGGGCAAAATCTGTTCGAGCCGGCCCTCCGCCAGTTCGCGCCACACGAAGAAATCGGGCAGCATCGTGATGCCCAGCCCCGCGCAGACCGACGCCACGAAGATGTCGCCATTGTTGGATCGTATGCGCCCGTGCAGCGGCACCGCATATTCCCCCTCCTGTGCATGATGCAGCCGCCAGATTTCGGGATTGGGCACGCCGGTATAGATCATCGTCAGATGGTCGACGAGCTCGCGCGGATGCTCGGGCCGGCCATATTTCTCGAGATAGGCGGGCGCCGCGACCATCGGCGTGCGGATCGCGCACAGCCGGCGCGCGCGCAGGCTCGAATCGGCCAGAGCCGCGATGCGCAACGCCATGTCGAACCCGTCACCGACCAGATCGACCAGTGCATCGCTCAAATGCAGATCGAGATTCACCTCGGGATATTTTTCGAGGAATTCGGGCAGGGCGGGCGCCAGATGTTTCATGCCGAACGACATCGGCGCCGCGATCCGCACCATGCCGCGCGGCTGTTCGGCCTGATCCGATGCCTCGGCCTCGGCGGCCTCGCCCTCGGCGAGGATGCGCGCCGCGCGCGTAAGCGCCGCCTTGCCGGTCTCGGTCAGCGATAGCCGGCGCGAGGTACGGTGGATCAAAGGCGCCCCGAGCCGCTGCTCGAGCCGCGCCACCGCCTTGGATACGGTCGGTTTGGACAGGCGCAATTCGCTTGCGGCGCGCGCGAAGGAGCCGGTCTGCGCTATCTTGGCGAAGATCGCCCAGGCATCGAAATCGGGCAGGCGCATATCGTCGATCCATAAAGTTTTGGAACCGGTGGCTTGCCTTCAATGCTGTTTTCTTAGCCGTCCAGTCAACTATCTAGGAATGGACGCCGGACACAGGTTCGGCCCGGAGATACGATATGATCGACGTCCGCCCTTTCAACACGCTCGGCGCCGCCAACCATGGCTGGCTTGACGCGCATCACCATTTCTCATTCGCCGATTACTATGAGCCCGGCCGGATGAACTGGGGCAATATCCGCGTCTGGAACGACGATGCGATCGCGCCCAAGACCGGCTTTCCGGCGCACCCGCATTCGGACATGGAGATCATTACCTATGTCCGCGAAGGCGCGATCACGCACCAGGACAGCCTCGGCAACAAGGGCCGCACCGAAGCGGGCGACGTCCAGGTGATGTCGGCCGGCAGCGGGATCACGCATGCTGAATATAATCTGGAGGACGAGACCACCCGCCTGTTCCAGATCTGGATCGTGCCGAGCCAGCGCGGCGGCAAGCCCAGCTGGGGCGCGCGGCCTTTCCCCAAGGGCGACCGTTCGGGCAAGTTCGTCACGCTCGCCTCGGGTTTCGCCGAGGATGGCGAGGCGCTGCCGATCCGCACCGAAGCCCGTGTGCTCGGCGCCACGCTCAAGAAGGGCGAGACGACCGAATATCCGCTTGGCGCGGAACGCCACGCTTATCTCGTACCCGCCACCGGCAAGATCGAGATCAACGGGACGCTCGCCAATGCCCGCGATGGCGTCGCGATCAGCGACACCGAAACTTTGTCCGTCACCGCGCTCGAAGATGCCGAGCTGGTGATGGTCGACGCCGCCTAAATCCGTTTTCAGGGAGACACGTGATGAGCAAGGTTCTGGTCCTTTATTATTCGAGCTACGGCCATATCGAGAAGATGGCCGAGGCCGTCGCTGCAGGTGCCCGCGAAGGCGGCGCGCAGGTCGACATCAAGCGCGTTCCCGAAACGGCGCCGGTCGAGGTCGCCAAGGCAGCCTATTTCAAGCTCGACCAGGACGCGCCGATCGCGAAGATCGAGGATCTCGCCGATTATGACGCGGTGATCCTCGGTATCCCGACCCGCTTCGGCCGGATGCCGGCGCAGATGGCGGCTTTCCTCGATCAGGCCGGCGGCCTGTGGCTGAGCGGCAAGCTCAACGGCAAGGTCGGCTCGGTGTTCGCATCGACCGCGACCCAGCATGGCGGGCAGGAGACGACCTTGTTCTCGGGCATCACCAACCTGCTGCATTTCGGCATGGTGATCGTCGGCCTGCCCTACGGCTTCCCCGGCCAGATGGGCCTGACCGAGATCCATGGCCTGTCGCCTTACGGCGCGACCACGATTTCGGGCGGCGACGGCAGCCGTCAGCCGAGCAAGATCGAGCTGGAAGGCGCGCACTTCCAGGGCAAGCATGTCGCGGAGATCACCAACAAGCTCCACGGTTAAAAGTTAGAGGCCGGGTTCGCCCCCCTACCCGGCTTCGCCCCGGCCCGTCGTCCCCATCCCTGCGGGGGCGACGGGCCATTGTTTTTGGGCCGCTGTTTCGGGCATGGCTTGCACCATGAGCGACGCACCCAAGCCTTTCCCCGTGATGGTCACCGGCGGCGCCGGTTATATCGGCAGCCATGCGGTGCTGGCCTTGCTGGATGCGGGCTGGCCGGTGGTGGTGGTCGACAATCTCGCTACCGGCTTCCGCTGGTCGATCCCCGATACGGCGACCTTCGTGCAGGGTGACGTGGCCGACGTGCAGCTGATGACCGAGGTGATCCGCGAATATCGGATCGGCGCGATCCTCCATTTCGCGGGCTCGCTGCTGGTCCAGGAATCGGTCGACGATCCTCTCAAATATTATCGCAACAACACCGCCGCGAGCCGCGCGCTGATCGAAGCGGCGGTGGCCGGTGGTGCCAGGCATTTCGTCTTTTCCTCGACCGCGGCGACCTATGGCGTGCCAGAGATGGTGCCGATCCCGGAGGGTGCGCCCAAGGCGCCGATCAATCCATATGGCCGCTCGAAGCTGATGACCGAGGAAATCCTCGATGACGCGGCGAGGGTGCACCCGTTCAATTATTGCGCGCTGCGCTATTTCAACGTCGCCGGCGCCGATCCCCAGGGGCGGTCGGGCCAGTCGACGCGCGGCGCGACCCACCTGATTCACATCGCGGCCGAGGCGGCGACGGGCAAGCGCGCCCACGTCAACGTCTATGGCACCGATTATGCGACGCCCGACGGCACCGGCGTGCGCGACTATATCCATGTCAGCGATCTGGCCGACGCGCATGTCCATGCGCTCGAGCATCTGATCGGCCATCCGGGCGACAGCCTGACGCTCAATTGCGGCTATGGGCATGGTTATTCGGTGCTGGAGGTGCTCGACACGGTCGATCGCGTCACCAATCATCCGATCGAACGGAAATTGGTCGGGCGGCGGCCGGGCGATCCCGATGCGCTGGTCGCGGACAATCGCGCGATCCTGTCTACGTTGCCATGGCGGCCGCGCTACGACGATATCGGCCAGATCGTGACCGACGCTTTGTCGTGGGAACGCACGCTGCGCGAGCGCGGCCTTAGCAGCTGAGCTGGGGACGGCGACTCAGTCGAGCGCCGCCGCCATTTCCGCGAGCTTGGCGATCGTGTTCATGTTGCGCGCGGTCCCGGCCTTGGCCGCCGGGATGACCAGGCGCGACTCCCCTTGGCCGTCGCTGTAAAAGACGTAGATTGCGTGCTGACCCAGGCGCATCTCCTCGCCCCCGACATTCTTCGCGGCATCGAGCGCGTCGGCGGGGATCGGGCCGTCGATGAAGATGGCGACGACGCGATTGCCCGGTTTGTCGGCGAATGGATTGCGCGCGAGCGTATCGGCCATTTCCGCAGCGGTGCGCACCATCACCCCGACCGGTTTGCCGGCATAAGCCTCAAGCGCGGCCTCGATCGCGGTGCGAACCGCCTCTTCGGGCTTGGTGCTGGTGAAGACGACGTTGCCGCTGGCGATATAGGTGCGGACCTGATCGAACCCGGCCGCCTCGCACATCGCCTTCAATTCGGTCATCGGCAATTTGCCGGTGCCGCCGACATTCACCGCGCGGAGCAGGGCGACATAGGCCGTCATAATAGGGCTCAAACCTCTAGTCCGGCTTGTGCGCCGCGAGTTCGTTGCCGTCGGGGTCGCGGAAGTGAAAGCGGCGCCCGCCCGGAAAGGAGAAGATCGGCTTGGTGACGCTGCCGCCCGCCGTCTCGACCGAGGCAAGCGTCTCCTCCAGATCGTCGACCTGGATCACGATCAGGGGCGCCGCCGTGCGCTCGGCCGGATCGGCCTGCAGCCCGATATCGACGTCGCCGGTGAGCGTGCAGGCATAGGTCGGGCCGAAGCCGGTCATGCTCCAGCCGAACGCCGATCCGTAGAAAGCCTGCGCGGCGGCGACATCCGCCACCGGCAGCTCGAAAAAGTCTGGACGCGGCAGTTCGGCCATTTCAGAAACCTCAGTAACGACGCAGCAGGCCCGCGAGCTTGCCCTGGATACGGATCTGGCCGGGACGATAACGCTGCGGATCGTAGGAGCGGTTGGCCGGATCGAGCCGGATCATCGAGCCTTCGTGGCGGAAATATTTGAGCGTCGCTTCGCTGTCGTCGATCAGGGCGACCACGATCTCGCCATCGCGCGCGGTGTCGGCCTTGCGGACGAGCGCATAATCGCCGTCGAGAATGCCGGCTTCGACCATCGAATCGCCGGCCACTTCCAGCGCATAATGCTCCCCCGGACCGAGCAAAGCGGCGGGGACGGACAGGCTGCTCTGCCCCTCCAGCGCCTCGATCGGCATGCCGGCGGCGATGCGGCCGTGCAGCGGCAGTTCGAGTATGTCGTTGGCGGCCGGCGGCACCACGCGCGATGGCGGCGTCTGGATATTGGGCTTGGCGGCCGGCGCGGACGTCGGCGCCTTCATCTGTTCGGGCAGGCGCAGGATTTCGAGCGCGCGCGCGCGATTGGGCAGGCGGCGGATGAAATTGCGCTCCTCCAAAGCCGAGATCAGGCGATGCACGCCCGATTTGGACTTGAGATCCAGCGCTTCCTTCATCTCCTCGAACGAGGGCGAAACGCCGGTCTCGTTCAGACGCTCATTGATGAAGTGGAGCAGCTCGTGTTGCTTGCGCGTCAGCACAATATTTCCCCTGTTCAAAAGAACGGACAGGGAACTTTTAGGAAACGTTACGGGGTAAGTCAAGCGATGTGGAACATATCCACGCTTTTATCCACAGCGTCGCCGCCGCGGTGCGTACGCCTGCTCATCCGCCCCTAAGCAGCATTCGCGTAGCAGCCTCGATGTCGGGCTGCCGCATCAGGCTTTCGCCGACGAGGAAAGCACGGACACCATTCGCCGCCATCGCCTCGAGGTCGGCATGGCTGCCGATCCCGCTCTCCGCGACGAACAGGCAATCGGCGGGTGCGCGTGAAACCAGTTCGTAGGTACGCGCGAAATCGACGCTGAAATCGCGCAAATCGCGATTGTTGGCGCCGATCAGGCGCGACTTGAGGGTAAGCGCGCGGTCGAGTTCGGCCGCGTCGTGCACCTCGACCAGCACGTCCAGGCCGCGCTCGATCGCGGCGGCCTCGATCTCGGCCATCTGGGTGTCCTCGAGCGCGGCGACGATGATCAGGATCGCGTCGGCGCCGAGCGCGCGCGCTTCGGCCACCTGCCACGGATCGACCATGAAATCCTTGCGCAGACAGGGCAGCGAACAAGCGGCGCGCGCGCTCACGAGATAGGCGTCGGCGCCCATGAAATAAGGTTCGTCGGTCAGCACCGACAGGCAGGCAGCGCCGCCCGCTTCATAGGCCAAAGCATGGGCCGGCGGATCGAAATCGGCGCGGATCAGCCCCTTGGAGGGCGAGGCCTTCTTGATCTCCGCGATCAGGGCGAACCCGTTGCGGGCTTTGTTCTCCAGCGCCCGACGAAACCCGCGCGGCGCCGTTTGCCTGAGCGCAGCGGCGTCGAGATCGGCGATCGTGCGCGCGGCTTTGGCGACGGCGACGTGCGCGCGCTTGGTTTCGAGGATCTCGGTCAGGCGGTTGGCCATCAGAAAGCGACCCAGCAATTGAGCAGCGCGTTGGCCAGCCCCTTGTCGATCGCCTCGGCGGCCTCTTCCACGCCCTCCCGCAACGGGTTCGCTTCGCCCGCGACGACCAAAGCCGCACCGGCATTGAGCAGCACCGCGTCGCGATAGGCGCCGGTTTCGCCCTGGAGCAAAGCGCGCAAAGCGGCGGCATTATAGACCGCGTCGCCGCCGCGGATCGCGTCGAGACCGTGGCGGGCAAGGCCGGCATCTTCGGGCACGACGCATCGGTCAAAGGCGCAGAGGCCAACCGGCACGGTGCGGCTCGGGCCGGCGATCGACAGTTCGTCGAGGCTTTCCTCGCCCGACACGACCAAGGCCGCCTCCGCGCCGAGCAATTCGAGCGCCTGCGCGACCGTCTCCAGATAATCGACGCGGGCGACGCCCAGTAATTGGCGCGTCACGCGCGCCGGATTGGCGAGCGGGCCGACGATATTGAAGATCGTGCGCCGCCCGATCGCGCGGCGGATCGGCGCGAGCCGGCCGAGCGCCGGATGATGCTTCTGCGCGAACAGGAAGGCGATGCCGAGATCGGCGAGGCTTTCCTCGGCACGGGCGGAGGCGCGGTCGAGATCGAGGCCGAGCGCTTCGAGCGTATCGGCCGCGCCCGCCTTGGACGACGCTGCGCGATTGCCATGCTTGGCGACGGGCACACCGCACGCCGCGACCACGATCGCGACCGCGGTCGAGATATTGAGGCTGTGCGCGCCGTCGCCGCCGGTGCCGCATACGTCGATCGCGCCCTTGGGCGCCTGGACCTCGATCATGCGGGCGCGCAGCGCACGCGCGGCGGCGGCGATCTCGACGCTGGTCTCGTCGCGGATCGTCATCGCGGTCAGGAAATCGGCGATCGCCTGATCGTCGACCTTGCCGTCGAGGATGTCGGCGAAGGCCTGCTCGGCCGTCTCGTGATCGAGCGGTGAGGTCGGATCGGGCAGGAGCGCCAGCGTCGTCATGCGCGCTGGGCGACCTTGATGCCGGCGAGGCCCATGAAATTGGCGAGCAGATCATGGCCATGTTCGGTGGCGATGCTCTCCGGATGGAATTGCACACCGTGGATCGGCAAAGTGGCGTGGCGGAAGCCCATCACCGTGCCATCGTCGGTATGTGCGTTGGCGATCAGCGTGTCGGCCGCATTCTCGACCACCAGCGAATGATAGCGCGTCGCGGTGAAGGGCGAAGGGAGGCCGGCGAATACCCCGCTGCCGTCGTGGATCACGGGCGAGGTCTTGCCGTGCATCAAAGCCTTGGCGCGCACCACCGTGCCGCCGAAATGCTGGCCGATCGCCTGATGGCCGAGGCACACGCCGAGCAGGGGCCTGTTCTGATCGGCGCAAGCCTCGACCAGCTCGAGGCTGATGCCGGCTTCGTTGGGGGTGCAGGGGCCGGGCGAGATCAGGAAGGCCTGCGCGCCCGACGACATCGCCTGGCCGACGCCGATCGCGTCGTTACGGACGACCTCGACTTCGGCGCCCAGCTCCTGGAGGTAATGGACCAGGTTCCAGGTGAAGCTGTCATAATTGTCGATGACCAGGATCATGGCTTGGCGACCTAGGCACGCGCGGCGGCGAAGGCAATCAGCGCCGCGCTTGGGATCGGGCAAGCCGTGCTATGCGTTGCCCCTTCGCAACCTGAGCGGGTCATCCGCGCCTGGTATCTCGCCTAAATATCGCCGGAAAAACGAATAAGTCCCACGCCGCTTCAATTAAATTACGCTGTCGAAATGATGTGCCTTCAATAAGTCATCATAAAGCACGGAACTTCCCGGCCTGCTGCTGCATTGTGCCGATCGTCCCCCGGACATGCAGGAGACTTTATGTCCATTGTGACGAAATCTATTATTTTGACCGCGCTGATTGCGGTCGCGATACCGGCCGCAGTCGAAGCCAGCGATCGCGAAGATGCGCGCATCGCGATTGCGCAGGCGCGCGCCAGGATCGAAGCCGGCGACAGGGCCGGTATCAACGGTCCGGCCGCTGACGCGCAGGCCCGGGCCCGTGCCGCGCTCGACGACGCGCAGGCCGAATTCCACAATCATCATGAAGATCGCGCAATGGCGGCGGCGCATCGTGCCAGCTCGCTCGCCGATCTCGCGCTCGCCACCGCGCAGGCGCGGGAAGCCGACGCCCAGCGTCAGGTCGCGATCGCCACACCCCAGGAGTAAGACCATGACCAAATTTGCCATTCGCCTGATGGGCGCTGCGGCGACGCTTGCCATCGCCATCCCGGCGTTCGCGATGAGCCATGCCGACCGCGCGATCGTCGAAACCTATCGCGACAAGATCGCGGTCGCCCGTGCCGAACCCGGCGTCGCCGCCCACGGCGTCGATGCGCTGGCCAAGGCGAGCGCCGAACTGCCGCTGCTGGCGCAGGCGCTCGACGATCACAAGACCCGCCGGGTCGCCGAACTGACCTCGGACATCGACACCCAGATCGAGATCGCGCGCACGCGCACGCATGCGGCAATGGCGCAGCGCGACGCGGCGACGATCGGTGCGGCCAAGGCCGAAGCCGCCGATGCGCGTGCGGATGCCGCCGCGGCACAGGATGCGGCCGCGAGCGCGCAGGTGGATGCGGCGACGCAGGCCGCCAATGCCAGCAATGCGCGCGCCGAGGCCGATCGGCTCAGGAGCGCGATGGCCGATTATCAGATGAAGCAGACCCAGTTCGGCGCGACGCTCGTGCTGCAGGATGTGGTGTTCGAGACGGGCAAAGCCGATCTCAAGCCGGGTGCGTCCGATCGGTTGCGTCCGCTGGCCCAATATCTCCAGGCCAACCCCAACGTGCAGGTGCGGATCGACGGCCACACCGATGCGCAGGGGTCGGAGACGATGAACCAGCAATTGTCGGAAGCGCGCGCGGGTTCGGTCCGCGCGGCACTGGCGTCGATGGGCGTCGATCAGGCGCGCATCCAGGCGATCGGCCACGGCAAGGGCGATCCGGTCGCCGACAACAAGACCGAAGCCGGCCGCCAGCAGAATCGCCGGGTCGAGGTGACCCTGGTCGGCCAGCCGGCAAGCGCGTTCGGCGCCTGAAGAATTTCCTTGGGGAATAGGGAGGGGGCGCCCCGCGCTTCCTCCCTTTTTTACATCTGAGAGTTGAAGCCGTACCGGCCCGCACCCCCACCCGGCCGGTGCGGCCAAGTTCGGCGGATGCCGAACCGCACATCAAAGGCTGCGGAGCAAAGCCGGCCGTTCGGTCGCGACCTTGAGCACCAGCTCGCCGAATAAGGTGTTCGCCCAGGCGAACCACGGCCGCGAATATTGCGAGGGATCGTCGGGATCGAAGGCTTCGTGGATGAAGCCCGTGCCCGCATCGGTCGCGGCCAGCATCCGCAACGCGGCGGCAATCTCGGCATCGTCGCTGCAGGTGAGCGCGCGCATCACGATGGCGATCGGCCAGATGCGGTTGCCCGGCGTGTGCGGACTGCCAACGCCCTCGGCATAGCGGCCTTTGCGGAACCAGGGATTGTCCGCGCTCAGCACGAAATCCCGCGTGGCGCGGTAGAGCGGGTCGTCCGCTTTGCACCAGCCGAGATAGGGTAGCGACAACAGGTTCGGGACGTTGGCGTCGTCCATCAATATATGGCCGCCAAAGCCGTCCACCTCATAAGCCCAGATGGGGCCGTGGCGCGGATGATCGACCACGGCATATCGGCTGACCGCGTCCGCGACCTCGATGGCCATCGCGCGGCACTCGGCGGCGAAGGCCTTGTCGCCGGTGATCGCCTGCATCTCCGCCAATTGGCGCAGCGACACCACCGCGAACATATTGGCGGGCACGAGGAAGGGCAGGATCGCGGCGTCGTCGGACGGACGGAACAGCGATACGATCAGCCCGACCGGCACGATCGGATTGCCGTAACCGCCGCCCGGCGCAGTGTCGGGCTGCCAGCTGGTCTTGCGCTGAAAATGATACGGCCCGCGACCCGCCTTGCGCTGCTGGACGCGGAACGTGTCGACGATCAGCCGCGTGGCACGCCGCCAGTCCGCGCCGAAAGGCGAAATGTCCCCGGTCGCCCGCCAGTAACCGTGCGCGAGGCGGATCGTGTTGCACAGCGAATCCACCTCCCACTTCCGCTCATGGAGGCCGGGCTTCATCTCGGTATCGTCGCTCGCCCATTCGGAGACGGTCGCCGCATCCTTGTTGAAGGCGTTGGCATAGGGATCGATCAATACGCACGCCGACTGGCGGTTGATCACGCCCGCGATCAGCCGCTGCAGCCGCGGATCCTGCTTGGCGAAGCGCAGATAGGGCCAGACCTGCGCGGTGCTGTCGCGCAGCCACATCGCCTCGATATCGCCGGTCAGCACGAATGTGTCGGGTTGGCCTAGACGGTCATCGAACTCGACGGTCGTGTCGAGTGTGTCGGGGAAGCAGTTCGCGAACATCGTGCCGATTTTCTGCGCGACGGCGCGGGGGCCCATTTTGGCGCGCACATCGGCGATGGCGCGTTCGATCGCAGGGCTGCTGAAGCGGCGTTGTGCTGGTCCCGGCCGCCCATGCGCGATCGGAATGTCCGCCGCGCCCATCGTCGCCAGTGCGATGCCGCCGCCAAGAAGCGCGCGGCGGCCGATCATTGCCCGAACCCGGCCTCGCTCGCACGGGCGACCGCTTCGCGCGCGGCCGCGAACAAGGCGCCGGCCTTGGCCTCGCATTCCTTCTGTTCGGATACGGGATCGCTGTCGGCGACGATGCCCGCGCCCGACTGGACGTGCATCACACCGTCCTTCACCACGGCGGTGCGCAGCACGATGCAGCTGTCCATACTGCCATCGGGCGAGAAATAGCCGACGCCGCCGGCATAGGCCCCGCGCGTCTCGGGTTCGAGTTCGGCGATGATCTCGCACGCGCGGACCTTGGGCGCGCCCGAGACGGTGCCCGCCGGGAAGCCCGCGAACAACGCATCGAGCGCATCCTTCGAGGGATCGAGCCGGCCGACCACGTTCGAGACGATGTGCATGACGTGGCTATATTTCTCGATCGTATAGCTGTCCGTCACCGCGACCGTGCCGCGCTCCGCGACGCGGCCGACATCGTTGCGGCCGAGATCGAGCAGCATCAGATGCTCGGCGCGCTCCTTGGGATCGGCGAGCAGCTCGTCGCGGTTGGCGGCATCCTCGGCGGCGGTTTTCCCGCGCGGGCGCGTGCCCGCGATCGGGCGGATCGTGACCTCGCCGTCGCGCACCCGCACCAGGATTTCGGGCGACGATCCGATCAGCGCGAAGCCGGGCAGATCGAGATGGTAGAGGAACGGCGACGGATTGATCCGCCGCAGCGCGCGATAGAGATCGAACGGCGGCAGCGGGAAGGGCGTCGTGAAGCGCTGCGCCAGCACCACCTGAAAGATGTCGCCCGCCGCGATATATTCCTTCGCCGCGGCGACCATCTCGCCATAGCGGCCGGGCGCGAGTTGCGGCTCGGGCGCGGGCAAAGCGAGCGCGCCCGGATCGCGTCGCTGCTGCGGGACCGCGCCGGCAAGCTGCGCCGCCGCCGCCTCGATCCGCTCGACCGCGCGCGCGACCGCGTCACGCGGCTCGGGATTGCCCGGCCACACCGGCGCGACCAGGAACAGGGCGTCCGCCAGCCGGTCGAACACCAGGATCAGGGTCGGCCGCACGAACAGCATGTCGGGCAGATCGAGCGGGTTGGGCGCCGGGCGCGGCAAGGTTTCGACCAGCCCGACCGTCTCGTAGGCGAAATAGCCGACCAGGCAGGCGAGCGCGGACGGCAGGCCTTCGGGCACTTCGGCCCGGCATTCGGCGACGAGGCTGCGCAGCGCCCTGAGCGGGCCGCCCTCGACTGGTTTGAACGCATCGCGGTCGAGCAGCCAGTCGCGGTTTATCTCCGCACCGATGCCGTTGGCGCGGAAGACGAGGTCGGGGGCGAGGCCGAGCAGGCTGTAGCGCCCGCGCGTCGCGCCATCCTCGACCGATTCGAGCAGGTAATCGCCCCGGCCCGGCTCGATCAGCTTGAGCGCGGCGGCGACCGGCGTCTCGGTGTCGGCGAGCTGGCGCCGCCACACCAGAGCCGGCCGGCCGGCGGCGAGGCTGTGGACCGCAGTGACGTCGTGATCGGCGTCCCCGCCCGCTGCGGCCACGATCTTACTGGCCGTTGCCGCGCAGCTGCTGCTCGAGCGCGGCGAGCGCGGCGGGGTTGCGCTTGACCTTGATCTCGTTGCGCGCGGCGGAGGCGAATTGCTGGGCATATTCGTCGCCCAGGCTGCGCTGCAGCTCGCCCCGGGTCGCGCCGATCACCATCGGCAGCGCCTGGGGATCGCCGGGCGCGATCTGGTCGAGCCGCACGATGAACCAGCTGCCATTGGGCCCCTGGACCAGGTCGCTCTTGCCCGGCGCGAGCCGGAACAGGACCTTGATCGGCGCGGGCACGTCGGCGCCGGCGCGCGCCAGCTGGAGTTGGGTCAGCGCGATCGGCCGGGGCGCTTCCAGACCGGCGGCGGCAAAAGCGGCGGCGGCGGGCTGGCCGCCATTGATCTTCGCCAGCACCGCCAAAGCGACGCCCTTCGCGCGATCGACCGCCTTCTGGAAGACCATGTCCTGCGCCACGCGCGGCTTGATCTGCGCCAGCGGCAGCGGTGCCGCCGGCACCACGCTCGCCACGCTCAGCAAGGCGAAGTGGGTCGGATCGATCGGCTCGACCGTCGGTTCGTCGTCGGCGGTGGTATCAGCCGCCGCCTTCAGGAGGACCGCGATCGTCGCGTCCGGCTTGTAAGCGGCGTCGGTCGGCGCGGTACCGTTGGGCAGCAACGGCGGCGTCGTCACCACCTGCAGCTTATGCTTGGCCGCGACCTCGTTGAAGCTGGCGCCGTCATTGACCGCATCGCCGGCCTTTTCGACCACGTCGGCGAGCGCCGCGTCATTCTTTGTCTTGGCGAGCGCGGTGCTGATTTCAGCGCGCGCCTGATCGAGCGAGCGGGCCGGAACCTTGGCGATCGCCTCGACATGCGCGATCGCCCAGCCGAGCGCGGTCTTGACCGGTGCGGTGTTGCCGGCGGCCGGAAGCGCGAACGCGGCGTCGGCCAGCGGCTTGCCGTCGCTGCCGGCAAACGCATCGTGCGCCACCGCGCCGACATTGATGTCCGACGCGGCGAGGCCGGCCTCGGTCGCGGCCTGGGCAAAGCTGGTGCCCTTGGCCAGTTTGGCGGCGAAGCTCCTCGCGGCGTTTTCGTCGGGCAGGACGACGCGCTGCAAAGTCCGCGTCTCGTTCGCGGCATATTTGGCGGCGTCGGTCTTATATTGCGCGGCGATCTCGGCCTCGGTCGGCGCGGGCGCGGTCACCGTCTCCGGCCCGATCAGCGCGTAGCGGAGCGCGCGACGCTCGGGCAGCGAGTAACGGGCGATATGCGCCTTGTAGAAGGTTGCGATGTCCGCATCGGTCGGTGCGGCGATGCCGTCGGGCTTGGCGGTAACCACGCCGATCACGCCCTGGCGCTGGTCGATCACGAGCTGGGCATAAGCCCGCAGCACGCCATCGGGCGCGCGCACGCCGGCCATGATCGGATTGAGCACCTGGCGGCGGATCAGGTCGTCGCGCGAATCGTCGTGCAGCTGGGCGAAGCTGATCCGCTGCTGCTGCAGCACCGCTTGCATCACGCTTTGGTCGAACTGGCCGGTGGGCCCATGAAAAGCGGGAATCGAGGCGATCTCGCCCCCGACCAGCCGCTCGCTCGCGGCGATGCCGTGCTTTTCCGCCCAGACGGTGAGCACGGTCGCGCCGATATATTGCTGGACCAGCGGCTCGAGGCTGCCGACCGCCTTCAGGAATTGCGCCATGGTCAGCGACGGCTGCTGCTGCCGTGCCTGGCGCAGCGCACTTTCCGCACGGCCCGAAATCACCGTCACCGGGATCGCCTTGCCGCCGACCGTCGCGACCGCATCCGCGCCCGGGCCGCCGCCCACCAGCCCGCCGCCGGGGGTGCCGACGCCGGTAACGATGAAGGCGATCATGATCAGGGCGAGCAGCCCAACCGCCAGCCAGGAGGACAAAGCGCGGCGGAAAAAGGCGAGCATGGATGTTCCGGTGATGCCTGAGGAAGGCGAACCCAATAGAGGCCGACCGGTTATGCATCAAGCGCCGTGGCTTGGCGTCCGGGGCGGCGCTTGCTACCGGCCCCACACGTCTGGAGAATGAAGTGCGCACGCTGATCGCCGGCAACTGGAAGATGAACGGCTCGCGCGCGATGCTGGCCGAGCTCGACCGTATCGCCGAAGCGGCTTCGGCTTATTCCGATGTCGACGTGGCGATCGCGCCGCCTTTCACCCTGCTGGGGGAAGCGCAGCCGCACGCCGGGCGGGTGTGGATCGGCGGGCAGGATTGCCATCGCGCGGCGCAGGGCGCGCATACCGGCTGCATTTCGGCCGGCATGCTGGTCGAGATGGGCGCGCGCTTCGTGATCTGCGGACATAGCGAGCGCCGTGCCGAATTCGGCGAGACCGATCCCCTGATCCGGGCCAAGGCCGAGGCCGCGCAGGCGGCCGGGCTGATCGCGATCGTCTGCATCGGCGAGGACGAACATGAACGCGATGAGGGCCGCGCGGTCGAAGTCGTCGCGTGCGAACTCGATGGATCGGTGCCGCCCGCCTCGACTCCGGAAAATCTGGTCGTGTCCTACGAGCCCGCCTGGGCGATCGGTACCGGCCGCATCCCGACCTTCGACCAGATTTGCGAAATCCATTCGATGATCCGCGCCAAGCTGATCCAGCTTTTCGGCGAAGCCGGCGTGCGGATCCGCATCCTCTATGGCGGATCGGTCAATGCCGGGAATGCGGCGAGCATCCTCGCCTGTCCGCACGTGAACGGCGCGCTGATCGGCGGGGCCAGCCTCACCGCCGATCAATTCGTGCCGATCGTCGAGATTGCCGCGAACGTCTCGCAATAGTGTTTTTCGCGTGACCGTTCGCGCGGTCGGGCGTTAGGGGCATCGCGACTCTTCAAGCCCCCGGAGGATATTTCCATGGCATTCGAGCTCCCCCCACTTCCCTTCGACAAGTCGGCGCTGGAGCCGCACATGTCGGCCGAGACGTTCGACTTCCACCACGGCAAGCATCACAAGGCCTATGTCGACAAGACCAATGGCTGGATCGACGAAAAGGGCCTCGCCGGTCTCTCGCTCCTCCAGGTGATCGACAAGGCCAAGGCGACCGGTGACAAGGGCCTGTTCAACAACTCGGCCCAGATCTGGAACCACACCTTCTTCTGGAATTGCCTCGCGCCCGCCGGCTCGACCAAGCCGTCGGACAAGCTCGCCGGGCTGATTTCCAGCTTCGGCGGCCAGGACGTGCTGCTCAAGAAGATCGCCGACGAGGCCGTCGGCCATTTCGCCAGCGGCTGGGCGTGGCTGGTGCTGGAAGGCGACGCGCTCAAGGTGACGTCGTTCCATGACGCCGACACGCCGGTCGCGCATAATGTAACCCCGCTCTTCACGCTCGATGTGTGGGAGCACGCTTATTATATCGATTATCGCAACGCGCGGCCCAAGTTCGCCGAGACGATCCTCGCCAACGTGATCAACTGGGATTTCGTGTCGCAGAATCTCGACGGCGCCGGCGCCGGCCGCGCCGATCAGCAGCAGTAAGGCCCTTCGTCATTCCCGCGAAGGCGGGAATCCATAAGCTCTCCGCCTGGTTATAGGCCGGTTCGTCAGAGAATATGGATCCCCGCCTTCGCGGGGATGACGGCGTAGCGCCCCGACATCGCAGCCTGGCTTGCGCGCCTTGCTCCCCGGCGCCAATCACCCTTGATGCGCATCGCCCTTTTCGAGCCGGAAATCGCCCAGAACGTCGGCGCCATATTGCGGCTCGGTGCCTGTATGGGGGCAGCTGTCGACCTTATCGAGCCCATGGGCTTCGAATGGGATGATCGAAGGGTCCGCCGGACCGCGATGGATTATATCGATCATGTCGCCGTCACGCGTCATGCCGACTTCGACGCGTTCAGGATCAGTATCGGCTCGCAAAGGCTGGTGCTGTTCACCACGAAGAGCACCCAATCGGCCTACGATTTTCGCTTCATGGCCGACGATGTCCTGCTCTTCGGAAAGGAAAGCGCGGGCGTGCCGCCTGCCATAGCCGATGCCTGCGATGCCCGGCTGCGCATTCCGATGCGGCCGCAGGTACGCTCGATGAACCTTGCCGCATCGGTGGCGCTCGCGCTTGGCGAAGCCTTGCGTCAAACCGGAACCTTGCCGATCTGACGGCCGCGCAGCCCGATCAGCGTTGCTTCTTGGCCGTCGTCGCGGTGAAATCGGGTTCCTTGTTCGCCACCCAATCGACGAATTTGCGCACGTTGGGGTTGGCGAGCAGGCCCTCCACATCCATCCCATGGCGCTGCAGTTCGGAATTGGTGAAATTGGCGATCAGCGTCTGCTGGCAAATCGGGTGCATCGACACAACGTCGCGCCCGCCCCGGCTTTTGGGCACGGGATGATGCCAGACGATGGTCTTGCCGGTGGGCCGGCCACACAACCAGCACGGCACCGCCACCGCCGGAGCCTCCTCCTCGCGATGCGTGTCTGGATAGGGACCATGTTTCGAATGTTTGCGGGCCATGCGTCGATCTGAATCCCTGACTTTCGCGGCACATGCCTATGGGGGAGGCGGGCAGCATTAGCACGCCGGCATTTGCAATTCGGAGGTCGCCGGTCCCGCCATCCGCGGCGGCATGCACTTGCCCCGACAATAGTCGTTCGTTCAGCCGCGGCTCCGGGAAGCGCTAGTCGGCGGAAAGCCAGGCATCGCTGCAGATCAGGATGAGTTCTCGTCTGGCCGCCGGCTGTGCCAGATGAGCTTCAACGACCGCCCGGTCGTCCACCGGCAGGCGGCGGATAATTTCAGAGACACTGCGATAGTGCCCCGATCTTGCCAGATCAAACGCCCGATCGATTGCCGAAATCTTCGTCATCGCCACCCCCTAACCCACGCAAACGACCGAACGAAGAAATCTGTTCAAAATGCTGATATCTCCGTGATCGCTCTGCGCCCAAACGAGAACGTCGCGCAGGCGGCGCGCGATCCCGAAACCGGCCATTCTCGAAATGAAGCTGCCGACGGCTGCTATTGGGGTATCAGCCCGGCAGTTGGATTGGGGATCAATCCCGCATCGGCGGCTGCCGTCAGCCTTGCGTACTCACAGCCGCCTTGGCAGGAGCGGGCGCTCGCTCGACGCAGAACTTCACGCCTTAGGCCCAAGAAAGACGCTGCTGCAGCCCTATGAAATCGACCACTGAGACTTTGGACGACCTCGGCTGGAAGCCTTATTTCAGCGATCAGCTTTCTGGCGAGGAGGCTGGGCACACTCATCCTGTCCGGGTGATGGCCGTCCATCGCGGGAAGATAGCCGTCGCAGGCGCGGGGTCGCAGGGTTTCGTCGCGCCCCATATTCCCGGCGCCGGCCCGGCGGACGATCATCCGACGGTTGGCGATTGGATGCTGATCGACAGCGCCACAGGGCAGCCCATCCGCGTTCTTCATCGGATGAATCTTTTCAAGCGGCGCGCACCGGGCGATCCACGCAAAGAACAAATGATCGCAGCCAATGTGGACACTTTGTTCATCGTCGCCTCCTGCAACCAGGATTTCAGCGTCGCGCGGCTGGAGCGCTATCTGGTGTTGGCGCACGAAGTGGGTGTGAATCCGGTCGTGGTTCTCACCAAGATCGACCTGTCCGACAACCCCGAGGAATTTGCGGCGGCGGCGCGCGCGATCGAGCCGGGGTTGCTCGTCGAAACCGTCAACGGGCGCGATCCCGCCAGCGTCGCTCGCCTCGCTTCATGGTGCGGCAAAGGCGAAACCGTTGCGCTTCTCGGATCGTCCGGCGTCGGCAAGTCGACGCTCGTCAATACAATGCGGGGTTCCGACAGTATCGCCACCCAGGCGATCCGCGCCAGCGACGCCACCGGCCGCCACACGACCACCGTGCGTGAAATGCATCGCCTCGAACGTGGCGGCTGGCTGCTCGACACGCCCGGCATGCGCGAGCTTCAACTGACCGATGCCGCTGCGGGGATTTCGGAGGTTTTCGACGACTTCGTCCTGGCGGCAGAGAACTGCCGCTTCTCGAACTGCGGACATGGCAGCGAGCCGGGCTGCGCCGTCCAGGCGGCAATCGCCGATGGCACGCTGACGTCGGTCCGTTTCGATCGCTGGCGCAAACTGGCAGCCGAGGAAAGTCCTACCCCCTCATATCCCAAGGCGCGGCGCTAGCTTTGCTTAGACGCGAGAGTCCCGGTGCGGTACGCAGCCGCATGTTTGACATGCACGAAGAAGAAATCGACGGGATCGAGATCGCAACGCTCGGCAGCTTCATACCGTGGGGATTGCATAAGGATCAGGGCGGCGACGGCGCAAGCTACCCTGAACACAGCGCTCGCATTCTGGACGTTAAATCCGGACAAGAGGCAGGCCTGAAATATTTTGCCGATTTCATGGCCCCGAAGATCAGGACCCCGGGCGTCGTGGCGATTGTTCCTTCAAGCGATCCAGCGAAGACGGGACCCGGCATAATTAAACTCGCCAAGCGCCTGGCAGCGCTGACGCCCTTATCGGATGCCACCTCAGCCCTGGTCCGCCACACAAAAATACCGAAGCTGGCGTCGGGCGGCAGCCGCGACATCCAGGTGCACCTGGATTCGATCGCGGTGAATTCACAACTCATTGTCGGGGATAGGGTGTTCCTTCTGGACGACGTCCTATCTACCGGAAATTCGATGCTGGCCTGCCGCCAGCTCCTCGAAGATGCTGGCGCCAGCGAAGTCATCTGCATGGCGTTAGGCCGGATCACTTCCTAGCATCGGTCCAGGACATCCATCGTGCCGGGCTGAATGACGTCGGCTTTCAGGATTATCGCGTCGCCTATAGCGGCCTGGATTGGGCAGAAATCTTCCGTTGCGCGATGACGCCCGCGAATGATCGCTACCGGAGAGCCGCCTCCCCAACAATTCCGGGGACACAATACCTAATTTCGCAATTTTCGCGCAGAGGTACGTGTAGATAGCTGCATTGGGTTTTGTGTCCCCGGAATGGGTATTGTGTCCTCGGAACTCTAGCCGCTTTTTTCCTTTCAAGGCAGCGATTAAATGTCGCCAACGGCTGCGGGAAGATATTGATGGACGTCGAAGATGCGCTCGGGCGAGCGCAACTGCATGCTCATCGCCTCTGTGATGAGGCGATGGTTAAGGCCCAAGGCCTCTTTGCAATCTGGGACACTTACAACACGGCCGAAAATCCATTGCGAGGTCCACTGTCGTATAGCGAGGCGTCCATATCGATTAACCAAATGGCGACCTCGGTGCTGCATGAAACGATCCTGATCCTCGTCGCGTCGATGGATGTGCGCGGGCGATCGACGTTGGAGAAAACGAACCGAGTCAGCTTCCCGATAGTCCGCGAGTTGCTCTCGCGGCCGGGTGTGATGGGTGATGTGTTAGCGCGGGCCGACATCCCGATTGCGAACAAGCAGGCGTTCGATCGCTACTGCAGTGCCCTTGATCGTCTCGATGTCGAGCAACCCAACCGTTTACAAAGGCTGCGCCATTTTCGAGACGAATACCTCGCTCATCATCTGGACTTTCCAGTCGGGCGAACACCGCCCTTGATGAGCGACATCACAACAATGCTCGCGGAGCTCTCGAACATCGCCGCCGACCTGCAAAACGCTCTCTATGGGCAACATGTCGATTGGGAGCATCGACGCGTGCAGATGCGAGAAAGCGCCCTTTCGCTTTGGAGTTTGGTAGCAAAAGGTTCGGGCTGGCGAGGCAAGTGATGCCGATCCCCTGCTCTCACTCTTCCGGCGGCAACACGACCTTGTTGTCATCCGCCGCCAGCCCGTGCCGCATCAGCATCGGCACATTGCACGCGGCGAAGATCAGGGTCGCCGGCATCGATCCCCACAATTTGTAGCCGAGCCAGAAGGCGGTGGTGGAATTGCGCCACACGATCTCGTTCGCGATCGCCAGCGCGAAGAAGAAGACCGCCCAGTTGCGCGTCAGCAGCTTCCAGCCTTCCTCGGACAAGCCGGGATAGGCCTGGCCCAGCACCATCTGCAGCGTCGGCCGGCCGGTGATCAGGCCCCACACCAGCACCGACGTCACCGTCACATAATAGATGGTCGGCTTGATCTTGATGATCCAGTCCTTGTGCAGCCAGATCGTCAGGCCGCCGAGGATCAGCACCATCACCGCCGAGAAGATCTGGATCGGCGAGATCTTGCCGAAGCGGACCAGCGACACGATCATCGCGATCGCGGTCACGCCCATGAACAAGGCGGTCGCGATATAGATGTTATGGCCGGTCGCCGCGAAGGCGATGAAATAGATGACGAGCGGGCCGAGATCGAGCGCGAGGCGCATGCCGATGCCGGGATCGGCGGGTTTGGGCTTGGTGCTCATCGGGCTTTCTCCGGCGCGAGCCGCTCGATCCCGGCAATGGCACGGGCGACTTCCTGGGGGTCGAACGGGCGGAGATCGTCGATGGTTTCGCCGATCCCGATCGCGTGGATCGGCAGCCCGAATTTCTCGGCCGCCGCAACCAGCACGCCGCCGCGCGCGGTGCCGTCGAGCTTGGTCATCACCAGCCCCGTCACACCCGCTTCCTTCTCGAACACTTCGATCTGGTTCAAGCCGTTCTGGCCGGTGGTCGCGTCGAGCACGAGCACGACATTATGCGGGGCGGCGGGGTTGAGCCGGCCGAGCACGCGCCGGATCTTGGAGAGTTCGTCCATCAGGCCCGACTTGTTCTGCAGCCGCCCGGCGGTGTCGACGATCAGCACGTCGGTGCCCTCGGCGGTGCCGCGCTTGACGCCTTCGAACACCAAACCGGCGGCGTCGCCACCTTCCTTGCCCGAGATGATCGGCACGCCGATCCGGTCCGCCCACACCTTGAGCTGGCCGATCGCGGCGGCGCGGAACGTGTCGCCCGCGACCAGCATCACCGAATAATCCTGCTCGGTGAACAGATGCGCCAGCTTGGCGATGGTGGTGGTCTTGCCCGATCCGTTGACGCCGATCACCAGGATCACCTGCGGGCGCGGGAAGGCGTCGATCTCGAGCGGCTTGGCGACGGGCGCGAGGATCTGGCCGACTTCCTCCGCCACGATCTCGCGCAGCCTTTCCTCGGTCAGGCCGAGCGCGAAGCGCTCACCGGTCAGCCGCTCGCGCACGCGCGCGGCGGTGGCGGGGCCCAGATCGGAGGCGATCAAGGCCTCCTCGATCTGGTCGAGCGTATCGGCGTCGAGCGCGGCCTTGCCGAACAAGCCCGACAGATTTTCGCCAAGCTTGTCGGAAGTGCGGCGGAAACCGCCGAACAGCCGGTCGGTCCAGGATTTGCTCATGCGGGAACGCCCCGCAGGGTGTCGCCGTCGACGGCGGTGATGTGCGCGGCGACGATGCTGTTCGGCGCGGAGCCGGGCAGCATCACCCGCGCGAAATTCTCGGCATGGCCGCTTGCGCCATCCAGTTCGACCAACACCAAAGTCACGCTTCCAATCTGCTCCTGCAGCCAGTCCGCCTTGCGGCGCGCGCCCGCCTCGCGCAGCCGGGCGGCGCGATCCTTGACGATCGGACGCGCCACTTGCGGCATGCGCGCGGCAGGCGTGCCGGCGCGGGGCGAATAGGGAAAGATATGCGCGAAGGCGATGGCGCAATCGTCGATCAGCGCCAGCGTGTTGGCGAACATCGCCTCGTCCTCGGTCGGGAAACCCGCGATCAGGTCCGCGCCGATGACGATGTCCGGGCGCAGCGCCTTCAATCGTGCGACCAGATCGACCGATTGGGCGCGATTGTGGCGGCGCTTCATCCGCTTGAGGATCATGTCGTCGCCCGCCTGTAGCGAGAGATGGACATGCGGCATCAGGCGCGGCTCGTGCGCGATCAGATCGAGCAGGGCGTCGTCCACCTCGCACGGATCGAGCGAGGACAAACGCAGGCGCGGCAGATCGGGGACGAGCCGCAGGATGCGCGCGACCAGGCTGCCGAGCGAAGGCTGACCCGGCAGGTCGGCGCCATAAGAGGTCAGGTCGACTCCCGTGAGCACCACTTCCTTCGTGCCCTGATCGACCGCAGCCTTGATCTCGTCGATCACACCGCCCGCGGGCAGCGATCGGCTCGGGCCGCGGCCATAAGGAATGATGCAGAAGGTACAGCGATGATCGCAGCCATTCTGCACCGGCAGGAAGGTGCGGGCATGCGAGGGCGGGGGCGCAATGCGCGGCGGGCGCATCGGTTGGTATCGCGCGAGGTCCAGCTTGGCGGTATTCGGCACGATCGCCGAAACCTCCGCCATCGCGCGGAATGTCTCGGGCTCGATCTCCGCCGCGCATCCCGTCACCACGATGCGGGCATCGGGCCGGTCGCGGCGCGCGCGGCGGATCGCCTGACGCGCGGTCTTCACCGCTTCGGCGGTGACCGCGCAGCTGTTGACGACGACCAGATCGTCCTCGCCCGCCAGCATGCCCGCGATCTTCTCGCTTTCGGCGATGTTGAGGCGGCAGCCGTGCGAAATCAGCGTCGCGCCGCTCACAGGTCTTCGGCCTCGCCGGTATAAACATGCGTGGCCGGGCCCGACATGCTGATGCTGGCGCCGGGCGCCCAGTCGATCAGCAATTCGCCGCCGGGCAGGGCGATCGTCACCGGGCTTTCGACCCGGCCCGATCGGATCGCGGCGACGGCGGTCGCGCAGGCGCCGGTGCCGCAGGCGCGGGTCTCGCCGACGCCGCGTTCCCACACGCGCAGCCGGATCCGGTCGGGCGCTTCGACCGTGGCGACATTGACGTTGACGCGGTTGGGGAAGAGCGGGTCATGCTCGATCTGCGGGCCGAGCCGCTCGAGGTCGACCGCATCTGTATCCTCGACGAAGAAGATGATGTGCGGGTTGCCGACGTTGACCGTCGCAGGATCGTTCAGTTCGTCCCAGCCGACCGGCAGATGCGCGGTGTCCATCGCGTAGGCGAGCGGGATCTCGTCCCAGCCGAAGCGGGGCGAGCCCATGTCGACCGTGGCGAGCGCGCCGTCGACCGCGAGCTGGAGCGTGCCGCCCAGCGTCTCGAGCGTCGATTGCCGGCCGAGCAGCAAGGCGACCGCGCGCGACGCATTGCCGCACGCCTCGACCTCGCCCCCATCCGCATTCCAGATGCGCATGCGCGCATCCGCCACATCGGACGGCTCGATCAGGATCAGCTGATCGCAGCCGATCCCCTCGCGCCGGTCGGCGATGGCGCGCGCGCGCGCGGCGTCGATCGCGACCGGGTTTTCCCGCGCGTCGATCACCACGAAGTCGTTGCCGAGCCCGTGCATCTTGTGGAAGCGGAAAGACATGAGGCGCGATCTAGGGATGGAGGCGCCCCAAGTCCACTTTGGCAGGGCGGCGACCCCTCAACACCGTTCGTGCTGAGCTTGTCGAAGCACTGTCCTAGCCCTCTCCCGCTCTCGCGGGAGAGGAGGGGCCCGCCGCGAAGTGGCGGGAGGTGAGGATCTTCTTAGCCGCTGAAGAAGGCCCTCACCCAACCCTCTCCCGCAAGCGGGAGAGGGCTATAGGGCCCGGAGTCACCGCTTCCGTGGCAGCAGCCAGCCTTCGTCGCTTAGCCAGTCGAACAACCGGTCGGGCCAATGCTGGATCGAGACGCGATCGTTATGCATCGCCACGTTGAAGCCGTGATCGGTGCTCGCGAACAGATGCAGTTCGGCCGAAATGCCCGCCTCGCGCAGCTGATTGTACAGCGCGATCGCCGGCGGTTCGCAGCATTTGTCGAGCGTGCCCGCGGTGATGAAGGCGGGCGGGGCGTCCTTGATCGCCGTCGCGGGGATGCCGAGCGGGCCGGGATAGACCAGCACCTGGAAGTCCGGCCGCGCACTCTGCTGGTCGACCGCGTCCAGCTTCCACGCCCGCTGCGGCTCCGGATTGTCCGCGACCATCGACACCAGTTCACCACCGGCCGAGAAGCCCATCAGCCCGACGCGGTGGGGATCGACCCCATAGTCGGCGGCATGCGCACGCACCCAGCGGATCGCGCGGCGCGTATCGGCGGCGGCATCGCGCTCGATCGAATAGGTCGATCCCGCCTCGCGGGCGAGCCGGTATTTTAGCACGAACACAGTAATACCGAACCGATTCAATGTCTTGGCGGGCATCACCCCTTCGTTGACGAACACCAGCATGCGGTGCCCGCCCCCCGGCGCGATCACCACCGCCGCGCCATTGGCGTGAGCCGGGTCGGCGCGGAAGATGGTCAGATTGGGGTTGTGGACGCTGCGAACATACGTGTTTTCAACAACTTCCGGATCGTGGGCATGCCCCTCGGAGCCGGGCGCGCCGTTGGCCCAGATCGTCGCCACCTCGGGATCGGCCGCCAGCGCGGGCGGTGCCGCGAACAGCAGTAAGGCGATCGCCATCCAAACCTTGGTCATCGGCCCATCCTTATCAAGTTCGGATTCGATGTTTTTTACATTTCCCCTGAGGCAGGGGCATCCCGGGACCGGGGTATGCCATAGCCGTAGAGGTCCGCCATACGACCTTTGTCGCGGCTTCCGGCACGACCGCCGGGCGCGTAGAACCCGACCATGCGCATCCCCCTTTGGTTGATGGCCACAACCGCTCTGCTTGGCCTGCCGCTCGCCGCTCCCGCGGCCTCACCCTCCGCATTCCTGACCGCCCCGGCCGAGCCGGGCGCGGTCACGGTCAAGGCGGTCGGCGACGGCCGCGCCGACGATAGCGCCGCGCTCCAGGCGGCGATCGATCAGGCGGGGTCGAGCAAGACCGGCGAGGGCATCGTCTTCCTGCCGTCCGGTCGGTACCGGATCAGCCGCACGATCAACGTCTGGCCGGGTGTGCGGCTGTTCGGCGTCGGCAAGACGCGGCCGGTGATCCTGCTCGGCGCCAACACGCCCGGTTTCGATAAGGGCCTCGGCACGATGGTGATCTTCGCGGGCTTCAACCCCGCGCGGCCGCTCTTCCCGGGGCGCCCCTTCAAGGTGCCGGTGCCGCCACAGGGCAGCGTCCCCGCCACCGACAAGATCGCCGACGCCAACTCCGGCACCTTCTACTCGGCGATGAGCAACGTCGATTGGGAGATCGGGCCCGGCAATCCGGCCGCGACCGTGATCCGCTTTCACACCGCGCAGCACGCCTATCTCAGCCATATGGACTTCCAGCTCGGCTCGGGCCTGGCCGGCCTCTACCAGGTCGGCAACGAGGCCGAGGATCTGCATTTCCATGGCGGCCGCTACGGCATCCTCGCCGAAAAGACCTCGCCCGCCTGGCAGTTCACGCTGATCGATTCGAGCTTCGACGGCCAGCGCGACGCCGCGATCCGCGAGCATGAGGCGGGACTGACTTTGGTCAACGTCGCTATCCGCAACACCCCCGTCGGGATCGACATCGACCAGGGCTATGGCGACTGGCTGTGGGGCAAGGACGTGCGCTTCGAGAATGTCTCGAAGGCGGGCGTGATCATCTCGAACGAGAACAACGCCTACACCCAGATCGGCTTCGACAATGCGCTCGCCAAGGCCACGCCCGTGTTCGCGCGCTTCCGCGACAGCGGCAAGACGGTCGCCGGCCCCGGCGCCGCCTATCGGGTGAGCGAATTCAACTACGGCATGGTCGTGCCGGGCCTCGGCCAGACCGGCCATTACGCGACCAATATGCAGGCCAAGCCGATCAAGGCCTTGCCCGCGCCGCGCGACCGCGCGGTCCGGTTGCTGCCGCCGGTCGGGCAATGGTTCAACGTGCGCGACGCGGGCGCGAAGGGCGACAACAAGACCGACGACACCGCCGCGATCCAGCAAGCGATCGACGCGCATCGCGTCGTCTATGTCCCGGCCGGCCGCTACCTCGTGACTGATACGCTCAAGCTGCGGCCCGACAGCGTGCTGATCGGCCTGCATCCGAGCCTGACCCAGATCATCCTGCCCGACGCGACGCCGGCCTTTGCCGGCATCGGCGCGCCTAGGGCCTTGATCGAAAGCGCCAAAGGCGGCGACGCGATCGTCTCGGGCCTCGGCCTCAACACCAATGGCATCAATCCGCGCGCCACTGCCTTGCTGTGGAAGGCGGGCGCCAACTCACTCGTCCAGGACGTGAAGATCCAGAACGGCCACGGCACCAACCTCGCCGACGGCACGCGCGTCGATCCCTATAACGCCAACCATAGCGGCGATCCCGATCCGGCTCGGCGCTGGGACGCGCAATATCCGAGCATCTGGGTGACGGACGGCGGCGGCGGCACCTTCACCGACGTCTGGTCGCCCGATACCTATGCGACCGCCGGCTTCAAGGTCAGCGACACCGATACGCCCGGTCACGTCTACGAGCTGTCCAACGAGCATCATGTCCGTTCCGAGATCGTGCTCGACAACGTCCGCAACTGGGAGTTCCTCGCCCCGCAGACCGAAGAAGAGACCGGCGAGAGCCAGGACACGATCAGCCTCGACGTGCGCAATTCGCACAACATCCTGTTCGCCAATTACCATGCCTATCGCGTCACGCGCTCGGTCAAGCCGGCGGCGACCGCGGTGCGGCTGATCAACTCCTCCGACATCCGCTTCCGCAACGTGCACGTGAATGCGGAGAGCGGCTTCTCCTTCTGCGACAAGAGCGGCTGCGGCACCTATCTGCGCGCCAGCAAATACCCCTACGAGAATGCGATCACCGACGTGAGCCGCGGGCTCGAGGTGCGCGAGCGCGAGTTCGCCGTGCTCGACGTGCCGGGCACCCCGCCTTTGCCCGCCCAGGGCTCGGCGGTGCAGACCCTGCACAGCGGCTTCTATTCGATCGCGGGCGCGGCGGTGGATGCGCACGGCAAGCTCTATTTCGTCGATCGCAAGTTCCAGACGATCTACGGCTGGTCGAAGGACGAAGGCCTGACGATCGAGCGCGACGACACGCTCGATCCGGTCAACCTGGCGTTCGACAAATCCGGTACTCTGATCGTGCTGTCATCGGACGGCGCGGCGGGTACGGTCTACGCCTTCAAGCCGGGCAGTGCGAACAGCAAGGCCGAGATCATCAGGCCGACGCCCGTAAAGGAACGCCGCGATACGCTGGTCGCGCTGCCGGGCAATGTCTGGAACAATGGCGAATTCCGCGACCAGCTCGACCTCGGGACCTATCGCTTCACCACCCTGGCCGAGATGTTCGCGCGTGACATCGGCGCGCCCAAGGCCGAGGAATATGTTTCGCCCGACGGCAGCCTGGTCCTGCCCGCTTTTCCCGCGCACGAGCAGGGGCCGCCCAATTTCCTCGGCTGGCGCTTCTCCGACACGCTCGACACCTATGGCTTTGTCACCGCCAAATCGGGCGAGCGCGTGTTCCTGAGCAACGGGTCGGAGGACAAGACCTATAGTGGCGTGGTTGGTCCGGGCGGCAGCGTCACCGATCTCAAGCCCTTCGCCAATCGCGGCGGGGAAAGCGTGGCGGTAGGGCCCGACGGGCGCGTCTATGTCGCGAACGGGCAGATATTCGTCTACGCGGCCGACGGGTCGGAAGCGGGCCGAATCGACGTGCCGGAGCGGCCGCTGCAGCTTGTCTTCGGCGGGCCGAATGGGCGGACGCTCTTCATCCTCGCCCATCACGCGCTGTTCGCGGTGGAGATCTAGAACAGGCCGCTCACGCGGCGGCAGCTTCGTCCCGCTGCGCCCAGAAAGCGGACTGCGCGACGATCGCGACCTGCGTGCGGTTACGCACGTTCAGCTTGCGCATCAGCGCGGTCATATGCGCCTTCACCGTCGCTTCGGCGATACCGAGGTCGAACGCGATCTGCTTGTTGAGCAGACCCGAATGGACGCCGTGCAACACCTTCAGCTGGGTGGGGGTCAGCTCCGCGAAAGCCGCCGGGATCTGCTGGCCCGCCGGGCGGAACAAGCTCGCCTCAATCTTGGAAATGATACCCATGACATCCCCTCGTCGGTTCAGGCCGTGGCCTGTCCTGTTCCCGCTATCCTCCCGAGGGAGTCGCCGGAATCAGTTGGACAGCTTTACGCTAATTGTCCAACCAACCCGCGTCAAGGGACCGATTACATGATATGGTACCGCTATCTTATGCCAAAGCTGTTGGACAGATATTTTCAAATTGGTATAACAGCTTCCGCGATAATGAGACCGGGCTGGCCGCTTTGCCCGGCTTGGGCTATGCCCTTTCGCTGGGAGAGGGGGGCCAATATTGGCCACGAATATGCTGGCGAATGAAGGCAGACTGGCGGATCGCGCCTATGCCGGAATTGTCGAGATCATAAACCGCGACGGGCTTCAGGTGGGCGACCGCCTGCCCTCCGAGGCGCGCCTGGCCGAGATTTTCGGCATGTCGCGCACGATCGTGCGCGAAGCGCTCGTGCGTCTCGCCTCCGACGGCATCACCGCGGCGCGGCGTGGGGCCGGCTCCTATGTGAAGAGCCGCCCGTCCGAACGGCTCGGCGCGCATGTGCCGATGGCGGAATTGTCGGCCACGCTTGGTACCTATGAGGTCCGTTTCGTGGTCGAGGCCGAAGCGGCGCGGCTGGCGGCGCAGCGGCGTTCGCCCGAACAGATGGCCGAGATCGCGCAGGCGCTGGTCGATCTGCGCAACGCTTTGCTGTCCTCCGCGCCGGCGCATGTCGAGGATTGGGCGCTGCACCGCGCGATCGTGAAGGCCACCGCCAATCCCGCCTTCGTCGCCTCGTTCGATCTGCTCCATGACGAGGTGGAGCATATATTGCGCGCGGGCGTCGACATTTCGCGTTCCCGGCCGCCCGAAGCCATTCAGGCGATGATGCGCGAGCATGAGATGATCGTCGATGCGATCCGCGCGCAGGATGCGGATGGCGCTTCGCTGGCGATGCGCTGGCATCTGACGCAGGGCCGCAAGCGGCTGATGCCCTAGAGCCTGATCGTTATTGGTGGAAGCGCTGCGCGCTTCCGCCGATGACGTGGATCAGGCTCTATTCAAGGTCTGGGGCCCGCCGGCTCAGGCGATCTTCCGCTCGGCCGCCGCGTCGTTTTCGGCGAGCCAGGCCATCGCCCGATAGGCGAGTTCTTCCGGATCGAGATTGCTGTCGAGCGTCAGCGATCGCTCCGTCTCGTCGGGCTGTTCCAGCGTGGCGAGCTGGCTGTCGAGCAGGCTCGGCGGCATATAATGATGCGGCCGGCTGCTGAGCCTGCGCATCAGTTCGTCCCGCCCGACCTCCAGCAGGATGAACGCGACCGGCGCATCGATCCCCGCGCGGAGGCGGTCGCGGTAGCTGCGGCGAAGCGCCGAGCAGGCGGCGACCGCAAGCCCGCCTTCTTTCACGGCCTTGCCCAGCGCGGCGCCGATCTGGTCGAGCCATGGCCCGCGATCCGCGTCGGTCAGCGGCTCGCCGCCGCGCATTTTCGCGACGTTCGCTTTGGAATGGAAATCGTCCCCTTCGAAGAACGGGCAATCGAGCTTCGCCGCCAGCAAGGATGCCAGCGTCGATTTTCCGCTGCCGCTGACGCCCATGATGACGATCGCCTGGGCGGATTCTCGCTCACCTTGCCGCCGCACCTGAATTCCCTCCCCAACGCGCACCTTCGTGCCGGACGGCCGAACGCGGCCTCGCAGGATGCCGCCATATCCGGTGCCCGACGCACGCTGGCTATTACGACCATGGTCGCGGTCGTTCGGCTTGCCAAGTTCGCTTAGGTTTTAGGCTGGCCGCAAACGGTTCCAACGCATCTCGCGGGCGAAATCGGGTCGAACGAACAACAAAAATGGGAGGTTGTGTGATGGGGTATCAGGCAGAGGGCGCAACATCGTCCGTCCGGTTGCGCGCGATGGTCTCGGCGAGTGCGGGGGCGCTTGTCATGCTCATGCTGGCAACGCCGGCGTTCGCGCAACAGGCCCCCGCCGCCGATCCCACGCCGTCGATCCAGACCGACAGCAGCGCCTCGGCGCCTGCCGCCGAAGTTGTCATCACCGGTTCACGCATTCGCTCCAGCGGCTTCAGTGCGCCGACGCCGACGCAGGTTTTCGGGGCGGCTGATATTGCCCGCAACGCTGAGCCGAACATCTTCACCACCATCACCCAATTGCCGTCGCTGCAGGGCTCGACCGGCGCCACTACCGGCACGTTCAGTACGTCGAGCGGCCAGCAGGGACTGAGCTCCTTCTCGCTGCGCGGTCTCGGCCCGATCCGCACGCTCACCTTGCTCGACGGCCAGCGCGTGGTTGCCGCCAATGTGACGGGCGTGCCCGACATCAGCCTGTTCCCGCAGCTTCTGGTCGAGCGCGTCGACGTGGTGACCGGCGGTGCGTCCGCCTCCTATGGCTCGGATGCCGTGGGCGGCGTGGTCAACTTCATCACCAACAAGAAGTTCGAAGGCTTCAAGGCCAACGTCTCGGGCGGTGCCACCACCTATGGCGACGACAAGCAGTATCTGCTCCAGGCCGCGGCCGGCAAATCCTTCCTCGACGATCGCTTGCACGTCGAAATCAGCGGCGAATATGATCACGAACAGGGCGTGCCCGCGGGCGGCTTCGGCGAAGACGCGCCGGGCAGCCGCGACTGGTATACGACCGCCACCCTGGTCAATCGCGGCGTCCTCAACGACGGTTCGCCGCAATATCTCTACAAGCTGCACGCGCAGGCGTATCAATATGCCAAATATGGCCTGATCAGCGCCGGCCCGCTTCAGGGCACCGCTTTCGACAAGAGCGGCAATCCGTTCCAGTTCCAATATGGCTCGAACGGCGTGCCGGTGAAGAACGCCGCTGGCAACGTCACCAACTGCTATTCGTCGGGCGGTTTCTGCGTCGGTGGCGACCTGTCCGGCAATGTCGGCGTCGGCACCTCGCTCCAGTCGAAGATCGAGCGCATCAATGGCTACAGCCGCGTCGGCTTCGATCTCGATCCCAACAACGAGATCTACACCACGGTCAACATCGCGCGGGTGAAGTCGAGCAACCAGCCCAATCCGGGGGCCGCCACGACCGGCCTGACGATGCAATGCTCCAATCCGTTTCTGCCGGCCTCGGTCGCGACGGCCTGCGCCGCCGCCGGCATCACCAGCTTCACCTACGGCACCAGCAACGCGCTCCTGCCCGAGAACATCAACGTCCACCCGACCCGCACGCAATATCGCGGCGTGATCGGCGCCGACGGCAAGTTCAACCTGGCCGGATCGACCTGGACCTACGACACCTATTACGAACATGGCGAGAATATCACCAACATCGCGGTGCACGATATCCTGCTGAACCCGCATTATCGCGCGGCGATCCAGGCTACCACGGTCAACGGCCAGATCGTCTGCGCCGATGCGACTGCGCGCGCCAATGGCTGCGTTCCGATCAACATCTTCGGCGGTGCGACGCCAAGTGCCGCGGCGCTGGCCTATATCGAACCCGAGCATGGCCCCACCCAGCACACCCGCCAGAAGCAGGACGTCGCCAGCCTCAACTTCTCAGGCGAGCCCTTCTCGCTCTGGGCCGGCCCGGTTTCGGTTGCGTTCGGTGGCGAATATCGCCGTGAATATTACAAGGTGACGGGCGACGTTTACGGCAACGGCACCGTCCTCGGCAGCGCCTATGATACCGATTATCCCGCCGATCCGCTGATCAGCACGGCCGGCAACAATTGGTATGCCGGCAACTACCACAGCGGCAGCGGCAGCTATAACGTCAAGGAAGCCTTCCTCGAGGTGAACGTGCCGTTCCTGAATTCGGACACGCTGGGCAAGGCCAACCTGAACGCGGCCGGCCGCTGGACCAACTACAGCACCGCCGGCACCGTCTATACCTGGAAGATCGGCGGCACCTGGGATACGCCAATCGAAGCGGTTCGGCTGCGCGCCGTCACGTCGCGCGACGTTCGTGCGCCGAACCTTTCGGAGCTGTTCGCGGCACCGGTCACGACGACGTTGCCGAACTTCACCAACCCCTTCAACGGCACTGCGTTGCTGGTACTGCAGAACGTGGTCGGCAACCCGGGCCTCAAGCCGGAAGTCGCGCGCAACACCGAGGCCGGCATCGTCCTTGCCCGCCCGCATTGGCTGCCGGGCCTGAGCCTGTCGTTCGATTATTATGACATCAAGGTGAAGGGCGTCATTTCGAGCCTTTCGGCGCAGCAGCAGGTCAATTTCTGCTTCTCGGGCCTCACCCAATATTGCAGCACGTTCAACTTCGCCCCGGCGCAGGGAACGGCGTTCGTCAATGTCCAGGTGTTCAACCTGGCGTCGATCAAGACGAACGGCTTCGATATCGAGGGCAGCTATCAGTTCAGTCTCGATCCGATCGGCCTGCCCGGCCGCTTCAGCGTCCGCGGCCTTGCCACGCACGTCGCCCACTACATCACCGATCAGGGCATCCCGGGCGCGATCAAGGTCGATAGCGCCGGCCAGAACAGCGGCAACACGCCCAATTGGAAGGTACTCGGGATCGAATCGTGGGATTCGGACAAGTTCAGCCTGAACCTGCAGCAGCGCTGGTTCAGCAGCGGTACGTTCGGTAATCAATACGTGGTCTGCAGTGCCGGCAGCTGCCCGGCGTCGACGAACAATAATCCGACGATCGACTATAACCACATGAAGGGCGCGCTGTATTTCGACCTGGGCGGTTCGTACAATGTCACCAAGCAGCTGACCGCCTATTTCAAGGTCGACAATCTGTTCAACCGCGACCCGACCCCGTCGCCGCAGACCAACACCGGTCTCGACGCCAACCCGGCGCTCTACGATCTGCTGGGCCGCTTCTATCGGGCGGGCCTGCGCTACAACTTCTGAGTTTTCCTCCCCCACCCTTTATGGGGGAACCCTCCCTGCGCCTCCCGGTCCTGCCGGGGGGCGTTTTTTTTGGCGCGGTCTAGCTGGCGAGCAGCTTCGCGATGTGGCGCACCGCCAGTGCATAACCGTGCGGACCGAGACCGGTGATCATGCCGGTCGCCGCCGCCGTCATCAGCGAATTGGCGCGCCACGCCTCGTCACGGGCGTGGATGTTGGAGATATGGACCTCCACGATCGGGCAATCGCACATCTTGAGCGCATCGAGGGTCGCGTAACCGGCATAGGAAAAAGCGGCCGGATTGATCACGATGCCAGCGGCGGCTTTTGTCCGCGCCTCGTGCAGCCAGCCGATCATCTCAGGCTCGGCATTGGTCTGATGGAAGCGCAGCTCAAGCCCGGCCGCGTCCGCTTCGGCGCGACACATTGCTTCGATATCGGCGAGCGTGGTCGTGCCGTAGATTTCCGGCTCGCGCTCGCCCAGCAATTCCAGGTTCGGCCCGTTCAGCACGAACAGCACAGACTTGGTCATTTCATTCCCCTTGGGGACATTTCCTTGCGGTTTTTGCATGCTCTACGCAAGGAGGATGCGGCAACCATGGTTGACGCTTCCTTCGTTGCAGTGCAGCACAAGACTCGATGAACGCCATCCCGCCCGTCGCGCAAAACCCCGATGTCCGCTTTCTCGGACGCCTGCTTGGCGATGTAATCCGCGCTTATGGCGGCGACGCCCTGTTCCGGCGGATCGAATATATCCGGTCGGCCTCGGTCGATCGTGCGCGCGGTTTGGGCGGCGACGTCGATCCGGGGCTCGATGCGCTCGGCCTGGAGGACATGCTCGCGTTCACGCGCGGCTTCATGCTGTTCTCGATGCTCGCCAATCTGGCCGAGGATCGGCAGGGCGTTGCCGCCGAACCGGGCGCCGATCTGGCGGCGGCGGTCGCGAAATTGCGCGGCCAGGGCATCGGTGACGACGCGGTCGCGGCGACGCTCGACAATGGCCTGATCGTACCGGTGCTGACCGCGCATCCAACCGAGGTGCGGCGCAAGTCGATGATCGACCATCGCAACCGCATCGCCGAGCTGATGCATCTGCGCGACACGGGGGCCGAGGAAACGCCCGAGGGCGATCTGGTCGAACAGGCGATCTACCGCCAGATCGCCTTGCTGTGGCAGACGCGGCCGCTGCGGCGCGAACGGCTGTATGTCGCCGACGAAATCGAGACCGCGCTTTCCTATCTGCGGGATATCTTCCTGCCGGTGATGCCCGCGCTCTACGCCCGCTGGGAACGCGTACTCGGCCGGCGGCCCAAGAGCTTCCTGCGTGCCGGATCGTGGATCGGCGGCGATCGCGACGGCAATCCCAACGTCACCGCCGAAACGCTGGAGCTGGCGACGCGCCGCAATGCCGAGGCCGTGCTCGTCCATTATCTGTCGTTGATCCACGCGATCGGCGGCGAATTGTCGATCTCGACCGAATTGATGGCGACCACGCCCGAGGTCGAGGCGCTGGCGGATTATGGCCATGACGATTCGCCGGCGCGTTCGGACGAACCCTATCGCCGCGCGATGACCGGCATCTATGCCCGCGTCGCTGCAACCTATGAACGGATCGCCCACCGCGCGCCGCCGCGGCCCGCCGCGGTCAAGGCTGAGCCCTATGCCGATGCCGCCGCGCTGCGCGCCGATCTGCGCATCCTCGCCAAGTCGTTCGACAAGAGCGGCAGCGGCGCTTTGTCGTCGGGCGGCGCACTGGGGCGGCTGATCCGTGCGGTCGAGACGTTCGGCTTCCATCTCGCCACGCTCGATCTGCGCCAGAATGCGGATGTGCATGAGCGCGTCGTCGCCGAGCTGCTCAAGGTGGCGGGCGTCGAGCCCGACTATCTCGCGCTCGACGAAGACAAGCGCGTCGCCCTGCTGCGCGCCGAACTGGCGACGCTACGGCCGCTTGCCAGCGATTATGTCGTTTACGGCGACGAGACCGTGTCCGAACTGGCGATCGTCCGCGCGGCGGCCGAGGCGCATCGGCTTTACGGCCGTCAGTCGATCACGACCTATATCATCTCCAAGGCAGCGACGGTGTCGGACCTGCTGGAGGTGATGATCCTGCTCAAGGAAGCGGGCCTCTACCGCCCCGGTGCCTTGCCCGAATGCGACATCATGGTCGTGCCTTTGTTCGAGACGATCGAGGATCTCGAACGCGGGCCCGACGTGATGCGTGATTATTTCGGGCTACCGGAAATCGCCACACTGACCCAGGCGCGCGGCTATCAGGAAGTGATGGTCGGCTATTCGGATTCGAACAAGGACGGCGGCTATCTGACCTCGGTCTGGTCGCTCCATCAGGCGAGCCGCGCGCTGAAGCCGGTATTCGATTCCGCGGGCGCGGCGATGCAATTGTTCCACGGCCGCGGCGGCGCGGTCGGGCGCGGCGGCGGATCGGCTTTCGCCGCGATCCGGGCGCAGCCGTCGGGCACGGTCGAAGGGCGCATCCGCATCACCGAACAGGGCGAGGTGATCGCCGCCAAATATGGGACGCGCGACGCGGCCCAGGTCAATTTGGAGGCGATGACGGCGGCGACCTTGCTCGCCAGCCTCGAGCAGAGCGAGGTGCCGGTGGCGGATCGCGCACGTTTCGCCGATGCCATGTCCGACATGTCGGCGGCGGCGTTCAGGAATTATCGCGCCCTGGTCTACGATACGGACGGTTTCCGTACCTTCTTCCGTCAGTTCACGCCGATCGCCGAGATCGCTACGCTCAAGATCGGATCCCGCCCGGCCAGCCGCACCAAGAGCGACAAGATCGAGGATCTGCGGGCGATTCCCTGGGTCTTTTCGTGGGCGCAGGCGCGCGTGATGCTGCCGGGCTGGTACGGCGTCGGTCAGGCGTTCGACGGCTTCGCCGACAAGGCCTTGCTCAAGGACATGGCGCAGGGCTGGCCCTTCTTCCAGGCAACGCTCGCCAATCTGGAGATGGTGCTCGCCAAATCGGATATGGGGCTGGCGAGCCGCTATCTGGCACTGGTCGAGGACCAGGCAGCGGGCGCTGCGATCTTCGATCGGATCCGCACCGGCTGGGAACAGACCTGTGACGGCCTGCTCGACGTCACCCGCCAGGCGCGCCTGCTTGAAAAGACTCCGCAACTCGATGCCTCGGTGCGGCTGCGTTTGCCCTATATCGAGCCACTCAACCTGCTTCAGATCGAACTGATCCGGCGCTGGCGCGGCGGCGAGCAGGATGATCGTGTGCGCGAGGGAATCCAGCTGTCGATCAACGCCATCGCGACGGGCCTCCGCAACAGCGGCTGACGGGCCCGCGCGCCTTTGCTCCAGCGCAAAAATTAAGAAATTCTTAACCAGTCTTCCCCCATAACGCCGCATCGAGCGAAAGGCTGTTCTGGGGTGGGGAAAATAGCATCGCGATTCCGCCGTCCACTGCTTGGGGTGGGGACGGCGAGTCTGTTCATGCTTTCGGCATATGCGAGCCATCTCGCCGCGCTGCAGACCAGCGGGCTGGAAGCCCTGTGGCCGAGCAATGCGATCGTGTTCGCGATCCTTCTGCTCGCCGGCCATAGCCGCAAAGATATTCTCACGATCGCGGGCGGCCAGGCGGCTGGCAGCCTGCTGCTTCACATAATCCGCGCCGATCCGCCCGTGATCATCGGGGTGCTGACCTGCGCCAATGTCACCGAAAGCCTGCTCGCCTTCGTGTTGTTGCGGCGGATCGGCATCAAGGGCGGCCTGATCGACCGCGTCGGCAATTTCTTCGCGCTGGTTCTGGCTGTCGGCGGCGCTGGCCTCGCCTCATCCACGATCGGCGGATTGGGCCTGTGGATCGCCCATGTAATGCCCTTCTGGGAAGGCTGGCACAGCTGGTATGTCTCCGGCGTGCTCAGTTCGCTGATGGTGACACCCACCGTGGTCGTGGCGGTCGACATCGTGCGCGGACGGCGCATGCGCGGCCTGACCGGCTATCGGTTGATCGAGGCCGCGGCTTTGCTCGGCCTTATCGCCGCGGTAACATCCTATGTTTTCCTGATCACGCGGCTTCCGCTGACCTTCACCATCGCGCCGTGCGTGCTGCTCGCGACTTTCCGTTTCCGCGTCGTTGGCGCTGTCGCCGGCATTTCGACCGTCGCCATCATCGCGGCCGCCACCACCGCCGCGGGCCGCGGTCCGATCGCCTTCCTGCTATGGCATCAGCCCGGCGACCAGGTGCTGATGCTGCAATTGTTCATCGCCATTACCCTTCTGTCGGCGCTGCCGGTCGCGGCGATCCTGACCGAGCGCGATCATCAGGCGGAGGAGACGCGTGCCTTCGCCGAGCATTTCAAGTCGGTGGTCGAGAATATCGGCGAGGTCATCTTCCGGATCGATGGCCAGGGGCGCTGGGCCTATCTCAATCCCGCCTGGGAAAGCCTGACCGGTCAGCCGCTCACGGCGAGCCTGGGCCGTTCGTGGCTCGATCTGGTCGAGCCGGTCGAGCGCGTCGAACTGGGTGAGCGCGCCGACGCGGTGCTGCGTGGCGAGGATCGTTCGACCCGCCGGGTCGTACGCCTCCAGACGCCGGACGGCCTGCGCTGGGTGGAATTGTTTATTCAGGGTCTGCGCGATCAGGACGGCCGCATCGCTGGCGCGACCGGCACGCTGCGCGACATCGACGATCGCAAGCGGCTGGAAGAACATGTCATCACCGCCAAGCGCCGTGCCGAACAGCGGGCACGGGAGGCGACCTTGCTCGCCTCGACCGACGAGTTGACCGGTATCGCCAACCGCCGCGCTTTCATGGGTCAGCTCGACCGCGAGATTGCCGGCGCCGCCGAATTCGGCTGGCCGCTGGCGGTGGCGATGTTCGACGTCGACCATTTCAAGGCGGTCAACGACCGTTACGGGCACGCGGTCGGCGATCGCGTGCTGCAATTGATCGCGGCGCGCGCCGCCGCCGTGGTGCGCGGCGGCGATCTGGTCGGGCGGCTCGGCGGCGAGGAATTCGGCATCCTCATGCCCGGCGCCAGCCTGGAAGAAGCCGCGCTCGTTGCCGAACGGCTGCGCGAGGCGATGGAAACCGCGCGCGAGCTCGACGAATCCCTGCCCGGCGTCACGATCAGCATCGGCATCGCGACCCGCGAAACGCAGCGCAGCGCGGCCGAATTGCTCGCCGCGGCGGACGTGGCGCTCTACGCCGCCAAGGGCGAGGGCCGAAATCGCGTCCGTGTCGCGGCCTGATCGCCACGGACAAGAACCTGCGGGCGGGTTTCGCCCAGTCGAGCGCCGCTCGGATGAATATCCCGACTTTCTCTTGGCTTGTGCCCCCGCTAAGACTTGCCTGACGCTTCAGGGGGAATGATTGGTGGCGAGGGACGGCCAGTATCCTCTCCATGCACCGGACGGCGCGCTCCGCACCTTGATCGCGACGCACGACTGGGCCGCGACACCACTCGGGCCGATCGAACATTGGCCGGCGCCGCTCCGCAACGCGGTTTCCCTGCTCCTGTCGGCGGCCGTGCCGATGGTCCTGTTCTGGGGGCCGGAGCTGATCGCCCTCTACAACGATCCCTATGCGCTCGCGATCGGCGACCGCCATCCCGCGGCGCTGGGCGGCCGGGCGCCGGAAAAATGGACGCATATCTGGCCGGAAATCGGGCCGGTGATCACCCGTGTGCGGGAGAGCGGCGTGCCGGAACTGATCCGCGATAGCCTCTTCCCGTTGTGGCGCAAGGGCATCACGCGGATGGCACAGCTCGACATCGCTTATTCCGCGGTGCGCGCCAGCGACGGCGCCGCTGGGGGCGTGCTGTGCATCATCTATGAGACGACCGAACGCGCACAAGCGGTCGACGCCGCCAATGCGGAGCGTGAGCGGCTGGCGCAGATGTTCGAGCAGGCGCCTTCCTTCATGTGCCTGCTGCGCGAGCCGGGCCATATCTATGAATTCGCCAATCATGCTTATCTGGATCTGGTCGGCCATCGCGCGGTGATCGGCGAATCGCTTGCCAGCGCGCTGCCCGAATTGGTGGCGCAGGGCTTCGTCGCCTTGCTCGATCAGGTCGCCGAAACCGGGCAGGCCTATACCCGGCGCAGCGTGCCGATCACGCTCAGCGCGATTCCGGGCGCGGACGATCGCCGCTTCCTCGATCTCATTTTCCAGCCGATCGTGGGCCCGGATGGCGCGGTCACCGGCATCTTCGTCGAGGGCAGCGACGTTTCCGATCGCGCGCGCGTCGAGGCACAGCTCGAACTCAGCGAAAGCACGCTCGGCCTCGCCGCCGAGATGGCGGAGATCGGCACCTGGGACCTCGACCTCGTCTCCAACCGGATCGAATGGTCGGATCACACCCGCGCCATGTTCGGTATCTCGCCCGCCGCGCCGGTTACGCTCGAGGATTTCTACGAAGGCCTGCATCCGGAGGACAGGAAAGCGACGACCGCGGCCTTCCTTGCCGCGCTCGATCCGGATCGGCGCGCGCACTATGACGTCGAATATCGCACGATCGGCAAGGAAGACGGGGTCGTGCGCTGGGTCGCCGCCAAAGGTCGCGGCGTGTTCGAGGGCGGGCGCTGCGTTCGTGCGATCGGTACCGTGCTCGACATCACCCGGCGCAATGCCGCGCAGGAGGAATTGCGCGAAAGCGAAGCCCGTTTCCGCACGCTCGCCGATAGCGCGCCGGCCCTGATCTGGATGTGCGACGAGCAGGGCGCTTTGGTATTCGCCAACCGTTGGCATGAAGAGACGTTCGGCCGGCCGGTAACCGAGCTGATGGGCGAGGGCTGGCAGAATATCATCCATCCCCAGGACCAGGCGGGCTTCACCGCCGATTTCGACCAGGCTTTCAAGGACCGCGCACCCTTCTCCCGCGACGTGCGCGTGGTCGACCGCCACGGCGTCACCCGCTGGCTCCACAGCGAGGCGCGGCCGCGCGAGATCGAGGGGCGGTTCGTCGGCTATGTCGGCTGCGACGTCGATATCACCGAAGTGCATCTCGCGTCCGAAGTGCTGGAACGCGGCATCGACGAGCGGACCCAGGAGCTGGCGGCGACCAACCGTCAGCTTTCGACCCAGATCGAGGAACGCGAGCGGGTCGAGGCGACCCTGCGCCAGATGCAGCGGCTCGAGGCGATCGGCCAGCTCACCTCGGGCGTGGCGCACGATTTCAACAATCTGCTGACCGTCATCCTCGGCAATGTCGATCTGGTCGCGCGGGCCGCGATCGAGGCCAAGATGGACGAGAAGACGCGTCAACGGCTGGGCTATATGCGCACCGCCGCCGAACGCGGTGCGACCCTGACCGCGCAGCTGCTCGCTTTCTCGCGCCGCCAGCGGCTCGAGGCGCGCCCGATCGACCTCAACGACACGGTGATCGGCATGCGCGACCTGCTGCAAAGCTCGATGGGCGGATCGGTCCGGCTGGAAGCGCGGCTACGGCCGGATCTGTGGCCGGCTCTGGTCGATCCGACCCAGATCGAACTGATCATTCTCAACCTCGCAATCAACGCGCGCGACGCGATGGAGGTGGGCGGATCGCTGGTCGTCTCGACCGACAATATCATCCTGGGGGAACCCGAGCGAGCCGAGGAGCCCCCGCCCGGCGACTATGTCCTGATCGCGGTGACCGATTCGGGCAGCGGCATGACCCCGGCGGTGCGGGACCGCGCGTTCGAACCCTTCTTCACGACCAAGCCGGTCGGAAAGGGCTCGGGTCTCGGCCTGCCTCAGGTCTATGGCTTCGCCAAGCAATCGGGCGGCGGCGTCGCGATCGAGACGACATTGGGCGAGGGCACGTCGGTGCGCGTCTATCTGCCGCGCGCGGAGGAACGCCGCCGCACGCCGCGGCCATCCTTGTTCGAGGCCCCGCCCGAGCCATCGAACGACATACGCGGGCGTCGCATCCTGGTGGTCGACGACGATCCGCCGGTGCGCGAGATCACCGCCACCATGCTGCGCACGATGGGCGTGGAGGTGGTCGAGGCGGGGAGCGGCGGCGCGGCGCTGGAAATACTCGGCTGCGGCGATTTCGATCTGGTGGTGGTCGACTTCGCGATGCCCGGCATGAACGGCGCGGAACTGGCGGCGGCGACCGCCAAAAAATGGCCCGATCTGCCGATCCTGTTCGTGACCGGTTTTGCCGATCTCAGCGCCATTTCCTCGGTCAGCGAGGATCGGATCGTGCAGAAGCCGTTCCGCGGCGGCGAATTGCAGCGCAAGATCGGGCGGTTGCTGGCGAGCCGCGCCGACTGATCATTCCTCGTCGGGGTACGGGCCTTTGCCGCCCTCGGCGATGAAGCGGTCGATGCGTGCATCCAGCACCGGCAACGGTACCGATCCCAGTTCGAGCACCGCGTCGTGGAAGGCGCGGATGTTGAACTTGGGGCCGAGCGCCGCCTCCGCCTTCGCGCGGCCCTGCCGGATCGCCATTTCGCCCAGATAATAAGACAAGGCCTGGCCCGGCCAGGAGATGTAACGATCGACCTCGGTCGTAATTTCGTGGTCGGACAAGGCGGTATTGTCGTGGAGGAAGGCGAGCGCCTGATCGCGCGTCCAGCCTTTGTGATGGATCCCGGTATCGACCACGAGCCGCGACGCGCGCCACATCTGGTAGCTCAGCATGCCGAACCGTTCGTAGGGCGTCTGGTAGATGCCCATCTCGTCGCCCAGCCGCTCGCAATAGAGCGCCCAGCCTTCGCCATAGGCTGAGATGTAGATCGACTGGCGGAAAGGCGGCGCGGCCTTGTTTTCGGCGGCGAGCGGAATCTGCATCGCGTGACCGGGCGCGCTTTCGTGCAGCGTCAGCGCCGGCAATTGGTAGAGCGGCCGCGACGGCAGATCATAGGTGTTGACCAGATACTGGCCCGGCCCGCCGCGCCCGGCGGTGTAGAAGGGCGCGATGTCGGCAGGCACCGGCACGATCCCGAACCGGCGGCGCGGCAGGTGGCCGATATAGAGGCCGATGACATTGTCGACCTGCTTGGCGGTCCAGGCGGCGCGGTCGAGCAATTCCTGCGGCGTCTTCGCGTAGAAACGCGGATCGGTGCGCAGATATTTGAGGAAAGCGGGCAGATCGCCGCTGAAGCCGGTCTGCTTCATCACGCCAAGCATCTCGGCATGGATCTTGGCGACTTCGGCCAAGCCGATTTCGTGGATATGGTCGGGGGTCAGATCGACCGTGGCATAGGCCTTGATCTGGGCGGCGTACCACGCCTTGCCGTCGGGCAGCGCCTCGGCGGCGAGGCTGGTGCGCGCGTGCGGGATATAGGTCTCGCGCAGATAAGCGAGCAGCCCCTTGTAGGCGGGCAGATCCTCCTGCGCGATCGCCTTCAGCGCTTCCGCGCGCAATGCCGCCTGCGTCGCCGCCGGAATCGCGCCCGGCATTGCCTTGAACGGCAGATAGAGGAAGCTGTCCTCGGCCGAGCTTGCGTTCGCCACCTGCGCGACCGCTTCGTCGCGGCCGGCGAGCGTCACCTTGGGCGGGGTGAATCCGCGCGCCTCGCCGGCGCGCATATTGGCGATCTGCTCGGCGAAATAAGCCGGGATTTCGTGGAGCTGGTTGAGCCAGTTGCGATAGTCGGTCTCGGCCTTGAAGCTGCCGCGCGCGGTGTAGCCGAGATCGCTCCAGAAGCTGCTGTCCGAATTGGCCGGCATCTCGTAATCGCGCGATTTGAGCGCCGCGATCCGCGTCTCGATATCGAAGCGATAGACCTGATAGTCGACCGCGCTGGCGGGCGAGAGATCGGCCGGCTTGATCGCGTCGAGATCGGCCAGCACCTGCTGCAGATAAGCGAGCCTCTTGGCCTGCGCCGCCGGGCGCACATCCTGCAAATGCGGCGCGATCCGTTCGTCATCCTCGCCGCCGCCGCCATCGGCACGCGCCCAGGCGGTCTCGCGGTCGGTCAGCGTCTTGAAGCGCTGGTCGTTCGCCAAGACCAAGGACGTTGTCGCCAATGCCGGTGTTGCGAGGCAAAACAGAAAAATTGGCAGCAGGCGCATGCGTGTCTCCGGCGATGATTGACTTGAAGCCGGGGACGGCCCCAAGCGCAAGCCATGCGCTTCTTCTCCGACAATGCAGCTCCGGTGCATCCAAAGGTCATGGCCGCAATGCAGGCGGCGGACACGATCGACACCGCTTATGACGGCGACGCGCTCAGCCGCGGGCTGGACGCGCGCTTTTCCGCCTTGTTCGGGCGCGCCGTGACCGTGCTGTGGATCCCGAGCGGAACCGCGGCCAATGCGCTCGCGCTGGCGGCCTTGTGCCCGCCTTATGGCGGCGTGATCTGCCACCGCGATTCGCACATCCAGAATGACGAATGCGGCGCGCCCGAATTCTACACGCACGGCGCCAAATTGATGCTGGGCGAAGGCCCCGGTGCCAAGCTGACCGTGGACGAGGTGACACGTGTCGCGGATGCGATCGCCAACGACGTCCACCGCGTTCAGCCGCATGCGCTATCGATCACCAACGCGACCGAATATGGCTGCGTCTATTCGCCCGCCGAGGTGGCGGCCTTGGGCGCGCTGGCGAAGGCGCGGGGCTGGCGCTTTCACATGGATGGCGCGCGCTTCGCCAATGCGATCGTCAGCCTCGGCTGCACGCCGGCGGAGCTGACCCAGAATGTCGATGTGCTAAGCTTCGGCTTCGTCAAGAATGGCGGGCTTTCGGCCGAGGCTTTGGTCCTCTTCGATCCCGATCTGGTCGATGTGACCGCACGGCGGCGCAAGCGCGCCGGGCATCTGCTGTCCAAGGGCCGCTATCTCGCCGCGCAGATCCACGCCATGCTCGACGACGATCTGTGGCTGAAAACCGCGCGCGCCGCCAACGGCCATGCGCAGACTTTGGCCAAGGCCGCCGAGGGCCGGCTGATCAATCCGGTCCAGGCGAATGAGCTATTCCTCTATATGAGCCCCGACGAAGCGGCTTCGCTGCGCGCGCAGGGTTTCGATTTCTACGATTGGGCGGCGGGCGAAATCCGGCTGGTTACCCATTGGGCGAGCCCGCAGCACGAGGTGGAGGCGCTGGCCCGCGCGATCGCCGCGCTGTGAGTGAGACGCCGCCGCTCGACAAGGCGACGCAGGGCCGGGTGCTGATCCCGTTCGCGATCGTGACGATGATCTGGGGATCGACCTGGCTGGTGATCCACAGCCAGTTCGGCCCGGTCCCGACCGAATGGTCGGTGGCCTATCGCTTTGCGATCGGTGCGCTTTCGATGTTCGTGGTCGTGGTGGCGATGAAGGCGCCGCTCCGGATGAGCGCGCCGACCCATGCGCTTGCCGCCGTCCTCGGCCTCGTCATCTTCGCGATCAATTATAACGCGGTCTACGCATCGGAACTGCACATCACCTCCGGCCTGGTTGCGGTGATCTTCTCGCTGCTGGTGCCGCTCAATGCGGTGCTGGCGCGCATCTTCCTCAAGCAGGGCCTGTCGCGGCCCTTCCTGATGGGGTCGGGCGTGGCGATGCTCGGCGTCGTCCTGCTTTTCATCCACGAATGGCGTGCGATCGGCGGCAGCCCGCACGAGGTGACGCTGGGTATAGGACTCGCGCTGCTCGCCGTGTTCTTCGCCTCGATCGGCAACGTGCTGCAGAGCAGCCCGCGCGCGCGGACAGTGCCGATGGCGACCCTGCTCGCGTGGGGCATGACGTGGGGTTCGCTGGCCGATGCAGCGCTCGCCTGGGCGCGGACCGGGCCGCCCGTGTTCGATCTGCGGCCTTCGTACATTGCCGGCCTGCTTTATCTCGGCATCATCGCCTCGGCGGTAGCTTTTACGCTCTATTTCAACCTGATCCGGCGGATCGGCGCGGCGCGGGGCGGCTATGTCAACGTGCTGATTCCGGTGATCGCGATGGGCTTCTCGACCGTCTTCGAACATTATCACTGGTCGGTCGAAGCCGCGCTGGGCGGATTGCTCGTGCTCGCCGGGCTGGTGCTGGCGATGCGGGCGCGAGGCGACGCGGCGACACCCAAGCGGGGATGATCTGGCCGGCGCTTTCGCCTATCAGCCCCCCATGACTCAGTTCGATCTTTCCGAAGACCAGCGCGCCATCCAGGAGATGGCGCAGCGTTTTACCGCCGATGCGATCACGCCCCACGCCGCCGATTGGGACGAAAAGCATCACTTCCCGCGCGATGTCGTGAAGGCCGCCGCCGAGCTCGGCTTCGGCGCGATCTATGTGTCCGAAGACTCGGGCGGGATCGGGCTCGGCCGGCTCGAATCGGCGCTGATCATGGAGGCGATGGCCTATGGCTGTCCGTCGACCAGCGCGTTCATCTCGATCCACAACATGGCGTCGTGGATGATCGACAGTTTCGGTTCGGCCGAGCTGAAGGCGAAATACCTGCCCGACATGATCACGTGCGACCGGCTCGGCTCCTATTGCCTGACCGAGCCGGGATCGGGATCGGACGCCGCCGCGCTCAAGACCAAGGCGGTCCGCGACGGCGATCATTATGTCGTGTCCGGCTCAAAAGCCTTCATCTCGGGCGGCGGCGTGAACGAGATTTACGTGACGATGGTCCGCACCGGCGAGGACGGGCCCAAGGGCATTTCCTGCCTGGTGATCGAAAAGGACATGCCGGGCGTCTCGTTCGGCGCGAACGAGAAGAAACTGGGCTGGCGCTCGCAGCCGACCGCGCAGGTCAATTTCGACTCCGTGCGCGTGCCGGTCGCCAATCTGGTCGGGGCCGAGGGCGAGGGCTTCAAGATCGCCATGTCGGGGCTGGATGGTGGGCGGCTGAATATCGGCGCCTGTTCGCTCGGCGGCGCGCAGCGCTGCCTCGACGAGGCGATCGCCTACACGCGCGAACGGCGCCAGTTCGGCCAGCGCATCGTCGATTTCCAGGCGACCCAGTTCACGCTCGCCGACATGGAAACCGAGCTGCAGGCGGCGCGCACCCTGCTCTACGCCGCCGCCGCGAAGGTGACGGCGGGCGCGCCCGACAAGACCAAGTTCGCGGCGATGGCCAAAAGGCTCGCGACCGACACCGGCAGCGCGGTGGTCGATCGCGCGCTCCAGCTGCATGGCGGCTACGGCTATCTGCAGGATTATCCGGTCGAGCGCTTCTTCCGCGATCTGCGCGTCCACCGCATCCTCGAAGGCACCAACGAGATCATGCGCGTGATCATAGCGCGTGAGCTGCTGCGCCAATGAGCGACGAAATACTCGCCTTCGTCGAAGGCAAGATCGGACGTCTCAGGCTCAATCGGCCCAAGGCGATCCATGCGCTCAACCTCGGTATGTGCCGCGCGATGATCGACACGCTGGTCGCATGGCGCAGCGATCCCGGGGTCGAACTGGTGTTGCTCGACCATGCCCCCTCGCCGGATGGCGACCCCAAATACTCGCGTGGCTTTTGCGCGGGCGGCGACGTGCGCGCGGTGGCGGAAAGCGGCAAGGGCGATGGCGAAGCGGCACGCGCCTTCTTCTACACCGAATATCAGCTCAACCATCTGCTCTTCACCTACGCCAAGCCGGTGGTGAGCTTTCTCGACGGCATCGTCATGGGCGGCGGGGTCGGCATCGGCCTGCCCGCCAAATATCGCGTCGCGACCGAGCGGACGATGTTCGCGATGCCCGAGGCGACGATCGGCCTGTTCCCCGATGTCGGCGGCGGCTGGTATCTCTCGCGTCTGCCGGGGCGGCTCGGCCAGTATCTGGCGCTGAGCGCCGCGCGACTCGACGGGGCCGACGCCAAGGCGATCGGTCTGGCGACCCATTATATCCCGTCCGATGCGCTGGACGGCGTCAAGGCGGCGATCACCGCCGATCCGCGCGCGGTCGAAGCGATCCTTGATGCGGCCTCGATCGTACCGCCTCAGGCGCCGATCCTGGCCCAGCGGACCGATATCGACCGACTGTTCGCCGCTGAAACACTGGAGGATATCCTCGCCGCACTCGCAGCCGATCCGGGCGAATGGGCGCAGAACGTGCTGGCGGGCCTGCGCACCAAATCGCCGCAGTCCTGCAAGATCGCGCTGCGGCTGCTGCACGATGGTGCGGTACGCTCGAATTTCGGCGACGAAATGCAGGTGGAATATTGCCTCGCGGCCCATGTCTGCCAGCGCCACGACTTCATCGAAGGAGTGCGTGCGTTGCTGATCGACAAGGACAATGCGCCGCGTTGGCAACCGGCGACGCCGGAGGGCGTCACCGAAACCGTGCTCGACACGATCTTCGCGCCGCTGCCGCCGGACGAAGCGTGGGAACCGCTCAGGCTTTGAGGAGAGAGTGATGGATTATGAGACCCTCCTGATCGAGCGCCACGGCGCCGTCACGCTCGTGCGGCTCAATCGCCCGCAGGCGTTGAACGCGCTCAACGGCCAAATTCTGGGCGACCTGATCCAGGCCTTCGCCGCCTACGACGCCGATCCCGACCAGCGCTGCCTGGTTCTGACCGGCAGCGAGAAGGCGTTCGCCGCGGGCGCCGACATCAAGGAGATGCAGGCACAGGGCTTTGCCGACATGTATGGCAGCAACTTCTTCGCCGGCTGGGAGAGGGTCACCGCGACGCGCAAGCCGTGGTTCGCCGCCGTTTCCGGCTTCGCGCTTGGCGGCGGATGCGAGGTGGCGATGATGGCCGACTTCATCCTCGCCGCCGACAGCGCCAGGTTCGGCCAGCCCGAAATCAAGCTCGCGGTCGGCCCGGGCATGGGCGGATCGCAGCGGCTGACGCGCGCGGTCGGCAAGGCCAAGGCGATGGACATGTGTCTCACGGGGCGGATGATGGGCGCGGAGGAAGCCGAGCGTTCCGGGCTGGTGTCGCGGATCGTGCCGGCCGCCAGCCTGATCGAGGAAGCGCTCAAGATCGCGACCGAGATCGCCGCCATGCCGCCGCTCGCCGCGATCGCGGTCAAGGAAATGGTCAATGCCGCGTTCGAGGGCGGGCTCGCGCAGGGCATCACCTTCGAACGCCGCTTGTTCCACGGCCTGTTCGGGACCGAGGACCAGAAGGAAGGCATGGCCGCCTTCGTCGAGAAACGGCCGGGGAACTGGACGGGCCGCTAGAGCCTTTCCCAATCCAAACGGAGAGTATGTCGTGAAGATCGGCTTTATCGGGCTCGGCAATATGGGCGGCGGGATGGCCGCCAATCTCGCGAAGGCGGGACATGAGGTGCACGCCTTCGATCTGTCAGAGGCGGCGCTTGCGCAGGCGGTCGGAAATGGCTGCGTCCAGATGGGCACCGCGCGCGAGGCGGCGGCGGATGTGGCGGCGGTCGTCACGATGCTGCCCGCCGGCGCGCATGTGCGGCAGGTCTACGCCGATTGTGTGATCGGCGCCGCGCCGAGCGATGCGATCCTGATCGATTGTTCGACGATCGACGTCGCTAGCGCCAGGGCGGTGGCGGCCCAGGCTGCGGAGCAGGGCTATCAGATGGTCGACGCGCCGGTCTCGGGCGGGATCGCGGCGGCCAATGGCGGCACGCTCACCTTCATGGTCGGCGGGTCGGACGAAGGCTTCGCCCGGGCCGAACCGATCCTGTCGGCGATGGGCAAGGCGGTGATCCATGCTGGCGCAAGCGGCGCGGGCCAGGCCGCCAAGATCGCCAACAACATGCTGCTCGGCGCGACCATGATCGCGACGTGCGAGGCGTTCCTGCTGGCGAAGAAGCTCGGGCTCGACCTCCAGACCTTTTACGATATCTCGTCCAAAGCCAGCGGCCAAAGCTGGTCGATGACGAGCTATTGTCCGATCCCCGGCGTCGGCCCGGACAGCCCCGCCGACCGCGATTACCAAGGCGGCTTCGCGGCGGCTTTGATGCTCAAGGATCTCAAGCTGGCGATGGGCGCGGCGCACGACGCCAACGCCAGCGTGCCGATGGGGGCTGCCGCCGAGGCGCTCTATCAGGCCTTCGCCAATGGCGGCGGCGGCGGGCTCGATTTCTCCGCGATCATCCGCTTGCTCGATGCGGAGGGCGCGAAGGGCTAGCTGCCGTTGGTCCCCAGGGTCTCGAACTTGCCGTTCGCGAACTGGCCGATCAGCCAGTGAACCGTCTGCCCGGAGGCATATTTGATCGCGTAGGTTTCGACCGGCCCCTTGTCGGTATCCTGCGAGCTGACGAAGCTGATGGTGTCGATCTTGCCGAGCTGGGCAACTCCCGCGCTCATCGCCGGCAATTGCGCTTGGCAGGCCGCCAACAGGCCGGCGCCCATCATATCGGGCGAGCATTTGCCGGCCGCGATGGCGGTCAGCATCTGCCCCAATTGCGCGGAATATTTCCCATCGGCCGCATAGGCTGTACTCGAGGTCAAAGCGGCAAACGCCGCGCCGCCGAAAAGAATGTGGCTCCGCATGGTCATTGTCCCCCGATGGTGTGAGCGAGGGATAACGCCCAGCCGAAAGGTCGGCAATATGCCGCTAACTCAACGCCTTCTGCCGCCGCCGCTGGACTGATGAGCCAAGCCCGATTGCCTCGCGATACTTCGCCACCGTACGCCGCGCGATGTCGAAGCCGCGCGCGTTGAGGATCTCGACCAGCTTGTCGTCGGACAGAATGTCGCTGCCCTCGTCGGCAATCAGTTTGGCGATATGGCTCTTCACCGCCTCTGCCGAGACGCCTTCGCCGTCGGCGCCGGAGACGCCGCTGGTGAAGAAATATTTGAGTTCGAACAGCCCGCGCTCGCACGACAGATATTTGTTCGAGGTAACGCGGCTGACGGTCGATTCGTGCATCCCGATCGCGTCGGCGACGGTGCGCAACGTCAGCGGCTTCAGCTGGGCTACGCCCTGGAGGAAGAAGGCCTCCTGCTGCTTCACGATCTCGGTCGCGACCTTGATGATCGTGCGTGCGCGCTGGTCCAGCGCCTTGATCAGCCAGTTGGCGTTGGCGAGGCAGTCGGCGAGCCACGCCTTGCCGCTCTTGTCCTGCGCGCCGGCCGCCAGTTCGCCATAATAGCGCCGATCGATCAGCAGCCGCGGCAGCGTCGCGTTGTTGAGCTCGATCGCCCAGCCGGCGCGCGTCTTCGCGACGAAGATGTCGGGTGAGACCGGGGCGGCGCGCTCGCCGCCGAACTTGAGGCCCGGCTTGGGATCGTAGCCGCGCAATTCGCGGATCATGTCCGCGAAATCCTCCTCGTCGACCCCGCACATCCGGCGTAGCTGGGGCAGTTGGCCCTTGGCGAGCATTTCGAGATTGTCGAGCATCGTCGCCATGCACGGATCGTAGCGGTCGGCCTCCTTCGCCTGGAGCGCGAGGCATTCGCCGAGATTGCGCGCGCCGACGCCGGTCGGGTCGAACGATTGGACGATAGCGAGCACATGCTCGACCTGCTCGAGGTCGAGATTGAGTGCTTCGGCCAGTTCGGCCAGCGACATTTCGAGATAGCCAGCCTCATCGATCGAATCGATGATCCGGGTTGCGATCGTCAGCGCCTGCCCGTCGAGCACCTCGCCCGCCTGCTTGAGCAGATGATCGGTCAGATTGGGCGCGTCGGCGGCGAGCGCGTCCATGTCGGGCCCGTCTTCGGGCATCGCGCCCGAAAGCCCGTCCATGCCGAGCTGGCCGCCGCTGGTGCTGCCCGCCATGTCGGCGGCGCTGTCGTGGTGGAAGGTCTCGGAATCGTAATCGACGTCGAGCGGGGCGTCGGCCTGCGCGTCGCCCGTCTCGATCAGCCGGTCGGCGGTCAGCGGCTCGGCCTCGCCGGCGTCATCGCCGCCCTCGGAGATCGATTCGTTTTGTTGGGGTTCGCCATCCTCGCCGCCGGCGGCGAGCAGGGGATTCTTCTCCAGTTCCTCGGCGATCACGCCTTCGAGTTCGAGGTTCGACAGCGCCAGCAGCTTGATCGCCTGCTGAAGCTGCGGCGTCATCACCAGCGACTGCGACTGGCGCAGATCGAGGCGGGGCGCGAGGCTCATTCAGGGATCAGAGCGCGAAGCTCTCTCCGAGGTAGAGACGCCGCACGTCCTCGTTGGCGACCAATTCGGCCGGGCTGCCCTGGAACAGCACGCGGCCGTCATAGATGATGCAGGCGCGGTCGACGATGTCGAGCGTCTCGCGGACATTGTGATCGGTGATCAGCACGCCGATGTCGCGCCGCTTCAGATCCTTCACCAGATCGCGAATATCGTTGATCGAGATCGGATCGATGCCCGCGAACGGCTCGTCGAGCAGCATGATCGAGGGCGACGCGGCGAGCGCGCGGGCGATCTCGCAGCGGCGCCGTTCGCCGCCCGACAGCGACATGGCGGACGCATCGCGCAGCCGCTCAAGATGGAATTCGCCGAGCAGGGCATCGAGCCGGGCCTCGCGCGCGGGCTTGTCGGGTTCGGATGTCTCCAGCACCGCCATGATGTTCTGGGCGACGGTCAGCCCGCGGAAGATCGACGTTTCCTGCGGCAGGTAGCCGAGCCCCAGGATCGCGCGGCGATACATCGGCAGCGAGGTCACGTCGTTGCCGTCGAGCAGGATGCGGCCTTCGTCGGGCTTCACCAACCCCATCACCGAATAGAAACAGGTGGTCTTGCCAGCACCATTGGGCCCGAGCAGGCCGACCACTTCGCCGCGCGCGACGTCGAGACTGACATCGTGCAGCACCTGGCGCTTGTCATAGGCCTTGGCGATCGAAACGATCGACAAGCCGCAACCCTCCGCGTTGCGCGAAGTGCAGGTTTCGGGTTCGATGATCGCCGTATCGGTCATGCTCGCTCTTTCAATCGCGGGCTCCGGTTACCGCAAGCTTGGGTCTCGCGAAACGGCAAGTTTCTTGCAATAAGGTGAAATCGCCCTGAATCGGGGATGAATCGCCGCCTTTTGCTATTTGGGCGGGGTCGATCCGTTCACGGGAGGCGTGGTCGCAGCGGCGCGCTTGGGTACGCTGAAGTGGCCGGTGACGCGGCCGCCCGATGCTGCGGTGGTGCCGCCCGCGACCGCATTGCCGTCCACGGTGGCGCGGCCGGTATTCATGTCGATCACCAGCCGGGCGCCGTTCACCACGTTGGTACCGCGCGTCAGTGTCACCCCGCCGATCAATGTGATCAGCTTGCGGTTGAGATCGTAGATGCCGAAACTGCCCTTGGCGCGCTCGGTCGGCGAAACCACGGTGACGCCGCCTGACGCGTCGATGCGCTGGATCTGCGGATCGGCTCCGGGCGTGGTGGCGTGGGTATAGGCGACGGTCATCCGTGCCGCATCCATCGTCATGTCGCCCTGAACGGCATGGACGTTGCCGACCCAGATCGCGCGGTCGGCGCGGTCCTGCACCTCGATATGGTCGGACGAAATGTCGATCGGGGCGTTGCTGTCATGCCCCTTGAGCGCGGAAAAACCCTGCGCCAACGCCGGCGCCGCCAGCAAAAAGATAGCGAGAATGGGCGCGGGCCGGATCATCGCGCGGCTCTGGCCTGACCTTGGACGATATGCAAGCGGGCGTGCCCGTCGAGCCGGACGATATGGCGCTCGAGATCGGCGCTCAGCCGGTCGGCCGAGAAATGACCGAGCGGCATCGTGCCGTCGACCGGCGCGCGGCTGTGCGCCATGCGCTGATCCATGTCGACGAACACGTCGCGGGTGGTGATGTGGTAGCCGTCGGCGCTGTCGAACCGGACCGGGCCGTCGATCGCGATATTCTGATTGTCCATGTCGTAGCGGCCCTGGTCCGCGCGAATCGTGGCTGGCCCGCCGGTCAGCTGGATCTGCGCGTCGAGCTGCTTGAGGTGGACGATCGGGTCGCGCGACGACGCCTGGACGGCGGATGCCGCATTCAGCACGAACGCCTCGCCTTTGGTATTCTCGCCGCGATAGACCGCACGGGTCACGCGCATCCGCTCGCTCGCCACATCGACCCGGTCCTTGGACAGGACGAAGCTGATGTCGCGGCCGACCGTCAGCGGCGCGAGCGCAAGGAAGGCTGTCAGCACGCCCACCGCCATCGGCAGGACGATTCGCAGCGTCGCGATCAGCCGGTCGTGGCTGCTGCCGGTCGCGGCCCAGATACGGCGTTCACGGCGCTGTTGTTCGGCGAGCTGCGACATGCGTTCTAAGCGTCAGATGTGCGCGAAGATGTCGATTTCGGGCCAGCCGGCGAGATCGAGCTCGGCGCGGGCAGGCAGGAAATCGAAACAGGCCTGGGCCAGCGCCATGCGGTTCTCGCGCACCAGCCGCTCGTCCAGGATCGTGCGCATCTGGTGCAGATAGCGCACGTCGGACGCGGCATATTCCTTCTGCGCGTCGCTCAGGTCGTCCGCACCCCAGTCCGACGATTGCTGCTGCTTGGAGATTTCGGTGCCGAGCAGTTCGCGTACCAGCTCCTTTAGGCCGTGGCGGTCGGTGTAGGTGCGGATCAGGCGCGAGGCGGTCTTGGTGCAATAAACCGGCGCCGCCCACACGCCGATATAATGGCGGATCGCGGCGAGATCGAAGCGCGCGAAATGATACAGCTTGAGCCGGTCGGGATCGGCCAGCACGGCGCGCAGATTCGGCGCGGCATAATCGCTGCCGGCAGCGAAGCGGACGAGGTGCTCGTCGCCCCGCCCGTCCGATATCTGGACCAGGCATAGCCGGTCGCGATAGGTGTTCAGCCCCATCGTCTCGGTATCGACCGCAACCGGCCCCGGACCCAGCGCATCGCCGGGCAGATCTTCTTCATGCAGATAGACGCTCATGCAGGGCAGATAGGCGCAGGACGCGGAACGCTCAATGCCGCCGATCATTTCGGCTTTGCAATGCGGCAAAAGCACTCGCGATATGGACGAAATTCCTATAAGAGCCGAAATTGGCTTGGCATGACTTGCTTCGCCGCAAGGTTCGCGCGCGCCCGCCCGGCGTCCGTGGATGGAATGACAGGGGCGAATTCGGGAAGATTTTGACGGCATGAGTTTCGATCGAGGGCGGCGCGGGCAGCGCGGCGGCAAGGACAAGCGCGACGGCTTTGGCGAAGATAGCGGCGGCTTCGGCGGTGGCGATTTCGCCGCCGCCACCGCCGAAACGGTCACCACCGCCGCCGAAGCCGCCGCCGAAATCGCCACCGCCGAAGCCGCCGCG
>Ga0193716_1000033_pt1 | contig 88710 bp, 96 predicted proteins | sample U2c1metaG_FD_145901 | JGI IMG/M metagenome (GOLD analysis project Ga0193716, IMG submission 145901) | Soil microbial communities from a riparian zone of the East river system, Colorado, United States - U2c1 | ecosystem: Environmental > Terrestrial > Soil > Riparian zone | place: USA: East River...
TGCGCTTCCTGTTCGAGCAAATCGAGGATCTGGCGCTCGCGCTGGCGGCGGTGCGCGGCGACCGCGCGCACAAAACGCTGCGGCTCCTGCACCGGATCGCCGTGCGCGGGGTAATAGATGCGGTCGTCGCGCCCGAGCAGCCGGTCGAGGCTCGCCATATAGTCCGCCATGTCGCCGTCGGGCGGGCTCACCACCGTCGTCGACCAGCCCATGATATGATCGCCCGAGAACAGTGCCTTGCTCTCGCGCAGCGCGAAACAGAGGTGGTTGGAGGTATGCCCCGGCGTCGCGACTGCCTCCAGCGTCCAGCCCGGGCCAGAGATAAGCTCGCCATCCGCCAGCACCCGATCGGGCCGATAGTCCGCGTCGAAGGCCGCATCCGCGCGCGGGCCGTCATCGTCCAATGTCAGCGGCGCACAACCGATGATCGGCGCACCGGTCGCGGCCTTCAGCGCGCGGCTGGCCGGGCTGTGATCGCGATGCGTGTGGGTGCATAGTATCGTGCTGATCCGCTCGCCCTCAGTCGCCGCGAGGATCGCCTCGACATGGTCGGCCAGATCGGGGCCTGGATCGATCACCGCCACCTCGCCCCGCCCGACGATATAGGTCTCGGTACCGGTATAGGTGAAAGGCGACGGATTGGGCGCAAGGAGCCGCCGTACCAGCGGCTCCAGCGTTACCGGGAAGATCGGCACGGCGCTTACGACGCCGCGGGGACGCCCTGATCCTGCATCAGCTGGCTGAGCTCGCCGCTCTCATACATTTCCATCATGATGTCCGAGCCGCCGACGAATTCGCCCTTCACATAGAGCTGGGGAATCGTCGGCCAGTCCGAATATTCCTTGATGCCCTGGCGCACGGCCTGGTCCTGCAGCACATCGACGCTGGCATATTGAACGCCGAGATGTTCGAGGATCGCGATCGCGCGGCTCGAAAAGCCGCATTGCGGGAATAAAGGCGTGCCCTTCATGAACAGGACAACGTCACTCCCCTTCACGGTGGAATCGATGCGGGCGCGGGCGTCTTCGGTCATGGTCTGATACTCTATTGGGGGCAGGCGGTGGTGAGCTGGAGCGCGTGGAGCACGCCGCCCATCCGCCCTTCGAGCGCGGCATAGACGCGCTGATGCTGGCGGACGCGCGGCAGGCCGCGAAAGCTTTCGGCGACGACGCGCGCGGCATAATGATCGCCATCGCCCGCCAGATCGGTGATCTCGATCACAGCATCCGGGATCGCCGCCCGGATCATCGTTTCGATTTCGTCGGCTGCCATCGGCATGGCTTAATTCTCGATGCCGATAAGCTGGCGGCGCGCCTCGACCGTCGCGTCGTGGAGCGCGTGGCGCACGCGGCTCTCGTCCATGTCGACATTGGCGGACAGCAGGTCGCCAAGCAGCTTGCGCACGACATCCTCATCGCCCGCTTCCTCGAAATCGGCCTGGACCACCGCCTTGGCATAAGCATCGGTCTCTTCCGGCGTCAGGCCCATCAGGCCTGCCGCCCAGGTGCCGACCAGCCGATTGCGGCGCGCGGTCACACGGAACGCCATCTCTTCGTCGCGCGCGAACTTGTTTTCGAAGGCCCGTTCGCGATCGTCGAAAGTGGTCATGCAACAGCGCTCCCTTGTTCACGCACGAAGATAGGGACGCCTGCGGAACGGCGCAACCGAACGGTCAAAAGGGAATTTTGAACGTGATCATCGCCGCAGTGGTGCCGTCCACGCCGTTGGCACCGTGCAGGGACAGCGCGCCCTTCCCGAGCTTCATCGCGGCTAGCAAAGGTTTGTCCTCGAAACCCTTGTCGTTCTCGACAGGCTTGAGCCGGTAGCGCGCATCCAGATCCTTGCTGCCGCACACCACCACCTCGTCCGCGCTCCGGCTGTCGCAGCCGTCCGTCGGCGGATGCAGATAGATATGCGGTGGGGCGTCAGCCTGCGCTGCGGGAAGCGCCGGAGGCTCATCCATCACCACGGCAAGCAGGTACAGGAGCATGCGCTTCTCCTCGCTTGCCGCCGCCTTACCGCGTCAGGCGTCGCGCACCAACCGATCGCGAGCGATTCGGCGATAAAAGCAGCTGCGTTCGCCGGTGTGGCAGGCGGGTCCGGCCGGATCGACCTTGAGCCAGACCGCGTCCTGATCGCAGTCGATCCGCATCTCCGTGACGCGCATGACGTTGCCCGACGTCTCACCCTTCTTCCACATCTTGCCGCGCGAACGCGACCAGAACCACGCCTCGCCACTATCGATCGTGCGGTCGAGCGCATCGGCATTCATATGCGCGACCATCAGCAATTCGCCGCTGGTGCGATCGGTCACGACCGCGGTTACCAGACCCTTGCTGTCGAATTTAGGGCGCAACTCGTCACCGGTTTCGCGATCTTTGCTCATGCTCTCGCCTTAGCGGATCGCGCAAAATACGAAAACTTCGTCATTTGCCTGTCACAAGGGGCGACATCCGCAAGAACCGACCCTATATGGGCCAGCGCGGCGGCAATAGGGCTGAGATGCTCACCACCAATCCATTCGATGACGACAAGCTACGCGAAGAGTGTGGCGTCTTTGGCGTTTATAACGCCGAATCAGCGGCCGCGGTCGTGGCCTTGGGGCTGCATGCGCTTCAGCATCGCGGTCAGGAAGCGGCTGGCATCACCAGCTGGGACGGGCATCTGTTCCACAGCCATCGCGCGATGGGCCATGTCGCCGGCAATTTCGATCAGGACGCCACCATCCGCGCGCTGCCCGGCCGGGTCGCCTGCGGCCACGTCCGCTATTCGACCACCGGCGAGACCGCGCTGCGCAACGTCCAGCCCTTGTTCGCCGAACTGGCGGGCGGCGGCTTCGCGATCGCGCATAACGGCAATCTGTCGAACGCGGCCCACATCCGACAGGAGCTGGTCCGGCGCGGTTCGATCTTCCAGTCGACCAGCGATACCGAGTGCATCATCCATCTCGTCGCGACCTCGACCTACCCGACCCTGATCGATCGCTTCATCGACGCGCTGCGCCGAATCGAGGGCGCTTATTCGCTGGTCTGCCTGACGAGCGAGGGCATGATCGCCTGCCGCGATCCGCTCGGCATCCGTCCGCTTGTGATGGGCAAGCTCGGCGATTCGACCATCTTCGCATCCGAAACGGTCGCGCTCGACGTGTGCGGCGCCGAATTCGTGCGCGAGGTCAAACCGGGCGAGATCGTGATCGTCACAGACACGCTCGTCCGCTCGATCCGCCCGTTCGCGGCGGTGCCGCCGCGCCCGTGCGTGTTCGAGCATGTCTATTTCTCGCGCCCCGATTCGGTGGTCGACGGCCAGTCGGTCTATTCGGTGCGCAAATCGATCGGTGCGGAGCTGGCGCGCGAGGCGCCGGTCGATGTCGATTACGTCATTCCGGTGCCCGATTCGGGCGTGCCGGCGGCGATCGGCTTCGCGCAGGAATCGGGCGTGCCGTTCGAACTCGGCATCATCCGTTCGCATTATGTCGGCCGCACCTTCATCCAGCCGGCGGACAATATCCGTCATCTGGGCGTGAAGCTGAAGCATAATGCCAACCGGGCGCTGCTCGAAGGCAAGCGGATCGTCCTGATCGACGATTCGATCGTGCGCGGCACGACCAGCATGAAGATCGTGCAGATGATGCGCGATGCCGGCGCGACCGAGGTGCATATGCGCATCGCATCGCCGCCGACCCGCCATAGTTGCTTCTACGGCGTCGACACGCCCGAGCGCTCCAAATTGCTCGCCGCGCGCATGACGGTCGACGAGATGGCCAAGCATATCAACGCCGACAGCCTCGCCTTCATCTCGGTCGACGGCATGTATCGCGCGCTGGGCGAAAGCGGCCGCATTCCGGAGCGGCCGAGCCGCTGCGACGCCTGCTTCACCGGCGAATATCCGACGCCGCTGACCGACCATGACGAGGTCGATCAGTTCGCGATGCTGGGCGAACCGATCCCCGCCTGATCGGATCGGAAAGACGTTCTTTCTTGCCGTCGCGCGCCGTGAGCCCTTAGGGCCGCCGCCATGTCTCAAGCCTTCACCGACCAGATCGCCCTCGTCACCGGCGCCAGCCGTGGCATCGGCGCCGCCACCGCCCGCTCGCTCGCCGCCCGCGGCGCCCACGTCCTGCTGGTGGGACGCACCGTCGGCGGGCTCGAGGAGACCGAGGAGGCGATCCACCAGGCGGGCGGCAGCGCCACCATCGCCCCACTCGATCTGACCGATGGCGATTCGATCGGCCGGCTCGCCGCCGCAGTGGGCGAACGCTGGGGCAAGCTCGATCTGCTCGTACTTAATGCCGCGATGCTCGGCACGCTGACGCCGGTGCCGTCGATCGACGCCAAGGAATTCTCGAAGCTGCTGACGCTCAATGTCGGCGCCAACCAGGCTTTGATCGCCGCGTTCGACCCCTGGCTTCGGCAGAGCGCCGCGCCGCGTCTGGTGGCGATCACCTCCAGCGTCGGCGCGGTCCCACGCGCTTATTGGGGCGGCTATGGCGCATCCAAGGCGGCGCTGGAGACGCTGGCTCTGGCTTATGCGGACGAGATGGCGGGGCTGGGCGACCTGCGTGTCGCGATCGTCGATCCCGGCGCGACCGCGACCGCGATGCGCAAGGACGCGTTTCCGGGCGAGGATCCGGCGACGATCAAGCAGCCCGAAGCCGTCGGTGAGGCGATCGCCGATCTGCTCGCCTCCGATTTCGCCACCGGCAGCCGGATCAGGGTTGAGGCTTAGCCGGAGGCGCAGCAGCGCGCTGCTGCTGCGCGAGCATCAGCGTCCGCAGGAACACGCCCTTGTCGTCGTCGGGCAATTGCTTGGCCGCCATGATCAGGCGATCGGTATTGTGCGTCCGTACCGCCGTCAGCGCGTCATCCTGCGCGTGCAGCGCCGCGGCGACCTTGTCCATGTCGATCACGGGCGCCATCGTCGCCGCCATCAACTGGTCGTGCGCGGCTTTGGCCTGACGGCCGAGCGCCTGCAGCTGCGGATCGGGCGTGGTCTGCGCCTTGGCGAGAATCGCATTGCCCGCGTCCGACACGCCGGGAAAGCGCTTCGGCGCCTGCGGCTGGGCGACGGCGGGCGCTGCCGACTTGGGAGCGGTTTGTGCCTGTGCCGCGCCGGCGGCGAGCAGGAGGACGAGCGACGGTACAATCTTCATGAAAATCTGCTCCAGGGAACGCCCGGCCTACCAGGGATTGCCCGGCATAGTGGCGGTACGTCCCTGAACACAATCTTGATCCGGCGCGCGATCTGAAGGAAGCAAAAAGCATGAAGGATTTGCCCTACCGCCCCGCCGCCGGGATCATGCTGCTCAACGCCGACAACAAGGTGTGGGTCGGCAAGCGCATCGATAATATCGCCGAAGCCTGGCAGATGCCGCAGGGCGGCCTCGATCCGGGCGAGGACGCGCAAGCGGGCGCGCTGCGCGAGCTGGAGGAGGAAACCGGCATCTCCCCCGACATGGTCGAAATCATCGCCCGCGCGCCGCGCACGCTCGATTATGACCTTCCGGCCGATCTGATCGGCAAATTGTGGAAGGGCAAATATCGCGGCCAGCGCCAGACCTGGTATCTGATGCGCTTCATCGGCGACGATGCGGATATCGACCTGGAAACCCGCCACCCCGAATTCAATGCCTGGAAATGGGCCGAGCCCGGTCATCTTCCCGACATGATCGTACCGTTCAAGAAGCAGCTCTATCGTGATGTGCTGGATATATTCGCGCCTTGGCTCGGCTAGGGCGCGCGGAGGCCTGATGCTGATCCGTACCCCCCTCGCCTGCAGTGCGATCCTGCTGCTCGCCGCGCCTGCGCTTGCAGACGACGTGAAGTCGCAACCGCGTCAAATCGATCCGACCGACACGATCGCAGCGATGCTGGATGCCGCCTACCGTAGCGGCGACGACGCCACCATCCGCTCGGTCATTGGCGTCGCCAAGGCGACCTTTCCCGATCAGGCGGTCGAGATCGACCGGCTCGCTTCGGGCGACGCCGCCGTGCTCGCGCAGACGCGTAAGGAAGCGCAGCTCAAGCAGCAGGAACGGATCGCCGAGGCGACTTTCTTCGAAATCTGGAAAGGCGAGCTCGAGGTCGGCGCGAGCCAATCCAACGGCACGTCCGATGTGGGTGGTGTCTATGTCTCGGCCAAGCTGACCCGCGACGGCCTACTCTGGAAGCAGAAGCTGACGGGGCGGATCGACTATCAGCGCACCAACGGCCTTACCACCACCGAACGCGCACTGATCGCCTATCAGCCCAACTACAAATTGGATGACGACAGCTACATTTACGGCCTCGCCCAATATGAACGCGACCGCACGCTTGGCTATCTCAACCGCGAGACGATTAGCTCGGGCATCGGCCTCACCGCCTTCAAGAGTCCGCGCGGCAAAATCGACTTCGAGGGCGGCCCCGCCGTGCGCGAAACCGACTTCATCGATCAGCCCAATCGGCTAACTCTTGCCGCCCGTGCCAGCGTGGCCGCGCGCTATGCGCTCACACCCGCGCTCAATTTCAGCCAGGACGCCGCGGTGTTCGTCGAATCCGGCGACACCACCGCCAGCTCGACCAGCGGGATCGACACGCGCCTGCTCGGCCGCCTCAAGGCGAAGCTTTCCTACAATGTGCAGTATGAGCAGGATGCGGCCCCCGGCCAGAAATCGCTCGACACGACAGGACGCGCAACTTTGGTCTATGCTTTCTGATGACCTGTGTCGTTCGCATTGCCCGCCCCAAGGATATCGACGCCCTTTATGAGATGGCGAAGCTGACCGGCGGCGGCTTCACCAACCTGCCCGCCGACCGCGACGCGCTCGCCGCCAAGCTCGCCCGCTCCGACGAGGCGATCGCCGAGGACGAGGATCAGCCCGGCAATCATCTCTATGTGCTGATGATGGAGGATCTGGAGACGGGCCGCATCGCCGGGACCGCGCAGATCATGTCGCGCGTCGGCGAGACCCAGCCTTTCTATTCCTACCGCCTTGGATCGGTATCGCAGCAATCGGTCGAGCTCGGCCGCACCTTCCGCGCCGAGATGCTGTCGCTCGTCACCGATCTCGAAGGCGCGTCGGAAGTGGGCGGCCTGTTCCTCCATCCGCGCTATCGCGCCGGGGGCCTCGGCCTGCTGCTCGCGCGCAGCCGCTATCTGTTCATCCGCCGCCACCGCGCGCGCTTCGCCGACCGCCTGCTCGCCGAATTGCGCGGCGTGATCGACGAAGGCGGCAATGCCCCCTTCTGGGACGGGCTCGCCGGCCGCTTCTTCGGCATGACCTTCCGCGAGGCGGACGCCTTCAATGCGATCAACGGCAACCAGTTCATCGCCGATCTGATGCCCAAGCATCCCATCTATCAGGCGATGCTGACCGATAATGCGCGCTCGGTGATCGGCGTCCCTCACCCCAATGGCCGCGCCGCGATGCGCATGCTGGAGGAAGAAGGCTTCGCCTGCGAAGGCTATGTCGATATTTTCGACGGCGGCCCGACCATGACGGTCGGAACCGATCGCGTGCGCACCGTGCGCGACGCGGGCGAAGCGGCGATCGAGACTATCGGGATCGACCGCGGCCACCGCGCGATCCTGTCCGCCGGGCGCCTCGCCGATTTCCGGGCCACGTTGGGCGAAGTCTCGTTCAGCGGCGGGCTCGGCATCGACGAGCAGGCCGCAGCGGCGCTCGACGTCCGGATCGGCGACACGATCCTGCACGCGACGCGCTGATGGCCGAGCACCCATGATTGGCGAGATCAATTTCGACGGACTGGTCGGTCCCAGCCACAATTATGCGGGCCTGAGCCCCGGCAACCTTGCCGCCAGCCTCAATGCCGGCAGCGTATCGCATCCCCGCGCCGCCGCGCTGGAGGGCATCGCCAAGATGCGCGCCAATCTCGCGCTCGGGCTGACGCAGGGCCTGTTCCTGCCGCATCGCCGCCCCGACCGCGCGTGGCTGACGAGCCTCGCCACCGATCCGGCCGGGGCCGCGCCCTGGCTGCGCGCCGCCGCTTTGTCGGCCTCGCCGATGTGGGCCGCCAACGCCGCGACCGTCTCGCCCGCCGCCGACACGAAGGACGGGCGCTGCCACCTGAGCGTCGCCAACCTGATGACGATGCCGCATCGCAGCCACGAATGGCCCGAGACACTCGCGCAATTGCGCCTCGCCTTCGCCGATCCGGCCTTCGCGGTGCACGGCCCGGTGCCGCCGCCGTTCGGCGACGAGGGCGCCGCCAATCATATGCGGCTGGCGCCCGGCCATAATGCCGCTGGCGTCGAGATCTTCGTCCATGGCGTCGCCGGCGGCGGTTTTCCGGTGCGCCAGCATGCCGAAGCCGGCCGCGTCGTCGCCCGCGCGCACGGGCTCGATCCGGCACGCACGCTCCATGTCGTCCAGTCGGAGGCGGCGATCGCGGCGGGCGCCTTCCATAACGACGTGGTCGCGGTCGCCGATGGCCTGACCCTGTTCGCGCACGAACAGGCGTTCGGCGATCCCGCCGGCTTCTATGCCGAACTTCGCCGCATGCTGCCCGAGGTCGCGATCGTCGAAGTCCCCGCGAGCGCGGTGCCGCTCGGCGATGCGATCCGATCCTATCTGTTCAACGCGCAACTCGTGACCCTGCCCGAAGGCGGCCAGGCGCTGATCCTGCCCGCCGAGGCGCGCGAGACGCCCACTGTCTGGGCCTGGCTGGAGGCGATGGTCGCGGGCAACGGCCCGATCCGCCGGCTCGAACTGGTCGACGTGCGCCAGTCGATGGCCAATGGCGGCGGCCCCGCCTGCCTGCGCCTGCGCGTCGTCGCCGATCCGGCAAGGGTCGACCCACGCTTTCTAGTGGACGAGGCCAAACTCGACAGGATCGCCAGGGTGGTCGAGGCGCACTGGCCGGACAGCATCGCACCCGATCAGCTTGGCGATCCGGCTTTGTGGACGCGCATAGAGAAGGCGCGCGCAGCCTTGCTGGACCTGTTGGAATTGCGCGAACTCATCTGAGCCTCGGCGAACCTCCCCCGGCTTCGCCGGAGGGAAAAAACAAAAAAACCCCAGAAACGAACTAAAGGATTTGGCCCGCGCGATGGGTCGGACGGCCGGGCTTCGTGGCCAAAGCCAGGCTGCTCAGCGCGCATTCGCCGCTGTTGCCGTGCATGAGAAAGAGCTGGATTCCGGGAGACGTGTACATGGTTTGTTCTAATTTGTCAAGGGCGATTATGTAGTTTGCAAACACGGCCCGAGCATGTGGTTTCTTAGCGAAGTCCGGCACGACCGACGCAGCTAGGCTGCGCGCCTCTTTCACGATTGGTCGCCTTGAATGACGCGATCTTACGCTCGCAGTCGGTCTTGGTGTACCAGCGCGAGGCTTCCTCCCAATCTTTGTGTTTGACGTGAAACTCGTATTGGACCGTGCAAAGCCGGATAGCCAAACAGATGGTTCCGGCCCAACTCACTCCGGCTTCTCCGGCGCTGGCTTCTGCTCCAGAGACGCGGCGCTTCTCGCCTTCCGGTTTACAACGATGCAAGCAAGTACACTCATTGCGGCGCCGAACGCTGCGGCTCCCACGCCGAACCAAAAGGCGAAAGGGTCTGTGGCTCGGTACACCGTCGTCATGCGGCCGTAGGCTATACCGGTGATAAGGTTATAGGCGATTATTGTGCCGAACACCGGCACGAATAGGAGATACCACCATCCCCCTCTCACCGGGGCTTCTCCGCTTCCTTCACTGGCTTCTGTCCCGCGATCTTGCGCAGCCGCTCATCCCACGCTCTTGGATCGGGGTCGGCCTCTACCTCGCGGGCGAGGTCAGCGAACTTTTCGGATTGGGTTTTGTCGGCAGTCATGCATAGCCTTCGTTATTTCGGGGGCGATGATATACTTTACTAACCAAGGCTTATCCTCAAGGCGACGTGCGCCGTGAGGTAGACCCACCAGATCACCAATCCGAGGTACAACGTCACACAAGCCCAGAACCACCGTGGGCTTTCTGACCGTGAGTATGAGCCGCCACGCCCGCGAACGACGCCTTTGATCAGCCCCTCTATTCCCAACCACCCACTTACCAGCGGCACCGCCACCCACAGAGCTATAGCGAGTACCGCCCAAATCACTCCGACTTCTCCGGGCCGGTTTTCTGCGCGATCTCACGGAGAATGACGACGATTTGCGAGACCTTGGCACAAATTACATAAAGAAGGCCGATAGCGGCCCCGCCCATGGCGCCAACGATCACGACCAGCGGTCCATTCATTCCTGGTTCTCCAGCGCCTGCTTATGGCCCACGACCTTCCTTGACCGCTCATCCCACGACTTTGGGTCGGCGTCAGCCTCAATCTCGCGGCAGGTGAGCCGATCGACACAGGCCAGCTCCGGCATCGACCTCACGGTGGACGCTGAAACAAGCCTGTCTTGAGCTTGTCGAAGGGTTAAGCATGACGGAGCTAGTTAGGCTCGGACTCGCCGCGCTCGATCCGGCTCTGCTCGACCGTCTTGGTAAGCCGTTCCAGCTCAGCCTTCTCGACCGCCTTTTGCCCCTTGGTCCGGCCATGCAGCGCCCGCGCCTCGGCTGCCGCCTGTTCGGCCGCCTTGCGGTCGCGCGCCTTGCGCGCCTGGCGGAGATTGATCACGTCACCCATCAGGCCGGTACTGCCATCTTGATGGCACGCCGGGCAAGGCTGGCGGTAACCGGCGTCCTGGTCACCACTTCGCCATCGATCGAGATCGGCAGCGGCGGTTCGGTCGAAAGGCGGAACTCCCCGCCGCGATATTCGCGCAAGGTGCCGCGCACCTGATCGGGCCCAACCAGGCTCAGCCCCCAGCTCCACAGCAATTTGCCGCGTAGCCGCCCGTCGATCACCTGGATCACGATCTGGCCGTCGTCGACCTCGGTATCGACCAGCTCGGCCCCGCCATGGAAGCGGCCATTGGCGATCCGCACCTCAAGCGCATCCAAAGTCTCGCTCTTACCGCGCTGTTCGATCGTCAGCTTGAACGGCTTGAACCGCGCCATCTGCAGCGCCGCCCATGCCAGATAACCGGGCCGCCCCAGCCATTTCTTGAGGCCGTGCGGCACCGTCTCCGCGATCAGGGGCGACAGGCCGATCGCGGCGCAATTGGCGAAATAATCGCCGTCGATCATGCCGAGATCGATCGTCTTGACCTTGCCGCTCGTGATGACACCGACCGCGCCCGCGATATCGATCGGTATTTCGAGCGTCCGCGCGAAGCTGTTGGCGGTGCCGAGCGGCAGGATCGCGAAGATGATATCCGTGTCGACGAGATGGTCGACCGAGGAGGAGATCGATCCGTCGCCGCCGCCGACGATCACCATAGGCACACCCGCCACGACCGCCTTGTGCACCTCGTCCGGCACGTGCGCGGGATTCCTCACCGCTTTGGCGATACTCAGTTCCACGCCGGCCGCCTTGAGCAGCCGGCTGGCCTCGCGAAAGGCGTGCTGGCCCTTACGCGACTTGGTGTTGACGATCAGGGCGGCGGTACGGGGAAGCTTGCTCACCCCGCCCAAACGCGCGCCTTACCGTTTCGGATGCGTCACTCTTCCCACTGGAACAACGCATCGACCGTCGTGTCGAACAGCCGCGCGATCCGGAACGCGGCTTCCAGCGAGGGCGAATAATGGCGCTGCTCGATCGCCGCCACCGTCTGGCGGGTCAGGCCGATCGCGGTGCCGAGCTCGCTCTGCGTCATCCCCCGCGCCTCGCGTTCGGCGCGGACATTGTTCGCGATCGGGAACATCAGGCGGCCTTGTGGTGCGAGATCAGGAACACCGCCTGGCGCACGCATTCCGCCACCACGATCGCAAGCAGGACGGCATTGCCCATATCCGGCCCGCTCGCGCCGATATGCAAAGTCGCGATCGCGGCCAGCCCGCCCACGATCAGCAGATAATAGCCGACCCGGGTCGCGCGCTGATCGAAGAAGCGCTCGCGCTCGTCCATCGCATCATATTTGTCGGACGACGTACCCGCGATGACGATGTGTCCGACGATCTGGATGAGCGCGAGCAACAGCACCGCGCCGCCGAGATGCAAAGCCGGATTGGGGTGCGTGCCGTCATGACGATGGATCATCAACGTGACGAAGTACCAGCCATAGACCAATGCCATGCTGGCTAGCGAAAGCAGCGCACTCTTGTAGCGAAACGACATGATCCTACTCCGTGTCAAAAATCTTTGACACGGAGTAGGACGGCCAACGACGGGTGTCAAATATTTTGAACATCGCGTACTCAGCGGTCTGAGTTGATGTTATGGAGCATCGACTCACCGCTGAGGAGCTGGCAGCGTTCGAGGGCGCGCCACCTGACCTAGATCAAATGGGCGTCGCGCTTCTATCGAGCGAAGGTCGATGGAGGGGGATACGCCGCTTATGATCGCCACGGTTTACGTAGATGAATCCTACGGCGATACGTCCCGACTTTTGGTCGGAGGGCTGCTTTCATCTTGGCACAAGTGGCTAGGCTTCACGCTGGCTTGGAACAGCCTGCTTGACCGCGCCGAAGTGCCCTACGCCCACTACCTGGAGATGGATCGCAACAAGGGGCCGTATGCGGATCGCACGGTTTGGAACCGTGGGCGCAAGAGCGCCTTCTTACAGGTCCAATATGACCTAATGCGGGACTGGTGTCAGATGGGGCTTACCGTCTCGATAGACACCCAATTATACAACGATGTTTATCGGGCCAATTTCCCTAAGGGGCATTCCCCGGATTCCGCCTATGGCATCGCGTCGAAAGAGTTGATCGTGAACGCGCAGCGTCACGCCAATGAGTATTTTTCTGACGTGGAATCGCTCAATTTTGTCTGGGAGAGGGGTCACCAGAACCTCCCCAACGTGCAGCAGATATTTTTCGAAATGAAGGACAGCCTCGGCGACAAGGCTAAGTCGCTCGGAAATTTCATCCCGCTGTCGCGCACGGAGGCGGTAGCCCTCCAATTGATCGATCAACTTGCGGTAGCTGCGAGACGCACAGAATCGCAGGCGAAAAAGAAGAAGCTTTTCGCCGACGTGCCGCAAGGTGCAGATCTAGCGACCGTAGAAGGTTTACTCGCTCCGAGCGAAACGTTCCCAATCTTCTATCACGAACTGACAGAAGAACGGCTGCTTTGGCATAGGGAGCATAAGGTCGAGATGAACCAGCTGATCCGGCAGGCGAGGCGAAACCGCTAGCTATTAGCCGAAGCGCGATGCGAAACTAGAATTACGGTGACAGTGCACTTATTCGACAGGAATTTGGCGCACTGTGACCGCAACCCCTATCATCACTTTGGCTTCCTTGGTGCGCGCTTGCGCCGACGCAAGTATAGCTCAGCGGCAGTCCAAAAAACCGCCAGCGCCACGCCCATCGTTATGGCTGGCCAATAGCCGATATGAAACCTGATAGTGATCCCGATGAGCACCAAAAGAGCGGCAAGGAAGCCGAAATCTCGAATCACTCTGGCTTCTCCGGCACGGGCTTCCGCGCTTCGCGACCCAAATTGACCATCGCGCTCAACGCCGCCCGAACGCCCGATCGATCTTTTGATCGGTGCTGTACTGGCTGAGCGCGTAGACCGCCCAGATCGCCGCCGGCAGCCAGCCGATCACGGTGAGTTGCAGCAACAGGCAGACGATGCCGGCGCCGGGCCGGCCGATCGTGAAGAATAACAGCCACGGCAGCAGAAGGGCGACGATCAGGCGCATGCTTTATCCTCCCGAGAGAGGATCGAGATTAAGCGTGCGCCAGGGCAAATGGCAATCCTGCCGCTCCGTTCCCACCCACTGCATTATCAGATCGCTCGATCGGCTTATTTGCGCAGCTTCCCGCGTGCCGCCGCTTTTGGATCGATCCGGATCAAACTGCCGTTCACATAGTCGGTCAGCCAGACCGAGCCGTGTCCGAAGCGCAACGAGTCACCGCCCGGCCCCATCCACTGCACCAGCGGTCGATCCGTGCGCGCGTCGATCAGGGTGAGCGGCACGCCAAGCGCGGTCACGAAGACCATGTCGTCGCCATAGGCAATGTCACCGCCCGAGCCCGGCAGGCCGAGGGGTATGGACGCGGTAACGAGGCGGGTTTTCGCATCGATGCGCGTCACCGTGCCGTCGCCCTGGTTCATCGTCCAGATTGCGCCGCCCCCTGCGGTGAGGAACCGCGGGCGCGGGCCTGTCGCGGTCGTGCCGATGATATCCCCGGTGCGCGCGTCGACCGCGGTGACGAGATCATGATCGGTGCTGCTGATCCATACGATATCGCCATCGACGATCGGGACCTGCGAGCCGGTGGCGATCTCGATGCGCCGAACGGGCTGATCGGTCTTCGGGTCGATCGCGACAAGCGTCTTGCCGTCGACGACGAACCAGATCGCGTCCTTGCCCGCCGCGATACCGCCCTCCGCCGGCGGCCCCATCGGGATCGTGGCGACGATGCGGCCGCTGGCGGCGTCGATCCGCACGACGGAATAGGCCTTCTCGCCACAGATCGGCACCCACAGGCTATCGAAACCCGCAGCGAGACCAGCGCAAGCGGCACCCGGCAACGCGACCGTAGCGGTATCCGCGTTGGTAGCGGGATCGATGCGGTGGACGACGTTGGGCCCCTTGCCCGCGACCCACACGGAATCCGTGTCGATCGCCACCCAATCCGCATCGAGCTTCGCCACCGGGAATGTGGCGAGGCGCGAGAGCGCGGCAACGGAGCGCTGGATCGCCGGCAATCCGGGCTTGGCCACCGGCTCACCGCTGGCGATGCCAGTCCAAAGCGATACGGCGAGGAGGAACGCGGCGGCGCGCTTCATAGCGAGCCGCCGCATGGCAGACGCATGCACCGACCACAGGCATTACCGGTCAGGCAAGGTTGACGATCCGACATAGCGGAAACATCAATATTATTATCATTTGAGTCAATCGTAATACCATCACGCCGTTCCCGGTTTGGAAGAAGGCGCGGCATGGATCGGGGGCGGATGCCCGTGGGGCAATGTCCGTGGCAGCAGGCCCACCAGCCGGCGCGAGCCGTAGCGGCGCTTTTGACGCGCTCAGATCGCGATGGGCGCCCCGGTGATCGCGCTGTAGCCGGCATAGCCCAGCAGCCCCACGCCGACGCTCAGCGAGAAAGCCATCAGCACCCAGCCGAACAGGCTGAGCAAGGGTGGGTTATTGCGGGCCTCGCGCCGGTTGCGGCTGGTGCTGGCCATGACGAAGGTGGCGATAACGCCATAGGTAAGCGCGGCGAACTCGAACATTACTAAGATCCCCCCGGACCGGATACTGGGTGCGGAAAACTATAGTTAACGCCCCCGCTTTACGGATGCGTTAATGGCGCGGCGCGGGCAAGACGATTTGCCGCCAAAACGGCGCGGCTCGGCGCATGTGTTAGCCGTCATGCCAGCGGACGCTGGCATCCATCTCCTGTCGGTTCCGCGCGATCGACGGTCGGGTGATGGACCCCAGCTTTCGCTGGGGTGACGGCTAAGGGGTGACGGCTAAAGGACGCGATGCTTTCGTCGGGGCGCATCTGGCTTTAGGAAGCGCCCATGAGTCACGCTGCTTCCTATCCCGCGCTTCGTCTCCGCCGCACCCGTTCGGCCGCATGGAGCCGCGCGATGGTCGCCGAGAACACATTGTCGCCCGCCAACCTGATCTGGCCCCTGTTCGTGACCGAGGGTTCGGGCGTCGAAGAACCGATCGCCACGCTTCCCGGCGTATCGCGCTGGTCGGTCGACAATATCGTCGCGCGCGCCAAGGAAGCGCAGGCGCTCGGCATCCCCTGCATCGCGCTCTTCCCCAACACGCCGCGCGAACTGCGCACCGAACGCGGCGAGGAAGCGCTCAATCCCGACAATCTGATGTGCCGCGCGATCAAGGCGATTGCTGACGGCGTGCCCGATATCGGCATCCTCACCGACGTCGCGCTCGATCCCTATACCGCGCACGGCCATGATGGCGTGGTCGATGCGCGGGGCCGCGTGCTCAACGACGATACGATGAAGATCCTCGTCGATCAGGCTTTGGTCCAGGCGCGCGCCGGCGCCAGCATCATCGCGCCGTCGGACATGATGGACGGCCGCGTCGGCGCGATCCGCGCCGCGCTGGAGGCCGAAGGTTTCCACGACGTCCAGATCATGGCCTATGCCGCCAAATATGCCTCGGCCTTCTACGGCCCGTTCCGCGACGCGGTCGGCTCGGGCGGGCTCTTGAAGGGCGACAAACGCGGCTACCAGATGGACCCGGCCAATGCCGAAGAGGCGTTGCGCGAGGTCGCGCTGGATCTGGCCGAGGGCGCGGACACGGTGATGGTCAAGCCCGGTTTGCCCTATCTCGACATCATCCGCCGCGTGAAGGAACGGTTCGAAGTGCCGGTGTTCGCTTATCAGGTGTCGGGCGAGTATGCGATGATCGAGGCCGCCGTCGCCGCCGGCGCGGGCGACCGCGACGCGCTCGTGCTGGAGACGTTGATGGCCTTCCGCCGGGCGGGCTGTTCGGGGGTGCTCACCTACCATGCCGCGCACGCGGCGCGCCTGCTCGCGCGGTGATCGAGACCGAGCGCCTTCTCCTGCGGAGTTGGCGTGAGGCGGATCGCGTACCCTTTTTCGATCTGTGCCAGTCGCACGCGGTGATGGCCTGCCTCGGCGGCCCCGCCAGCGCGGAGCAGGTCGATGCCTCGCTCGGCCGCATGGAGGCGTCGCAAGCGAAGAACGGCTTTTGCTTCTGGGCGGTCGAACGCAAGGCTGACGGCGCGTTCCTCGGCTTTTGCGGGCTCAAGATCGCCGACACCGCGGGCGCGCCGATCGAGGGCGAGATCGAGATCGGCTGGCGGTTGCGCGAAGCGGATTGGGGCCATGGCTATATGCGCGAGGCGGCGCTGGCGACGTTGCGCTGGGTATGGGCGCACCAGGACCAGAAGCGCGTGATCGCGATGACCGTGCCCGCCAACCGCCGCAGCTGGGGCCTGATGGAGCGGATCGGCATGACGCGCCGCCCCGAACTCGATTTCGGCCATCCGTTGTTTCCGGAGAACCACCCGCTCCACCGCCATATCGTCTATGCGGCGGACCGGCCTAGATCCTAGCCTCGTCATTCCCGCGCACGCGGGAATCCCGCTGCCTTTAAATGTAAGAAGAAGCGGGATTCCCGCTTTCGCGGGAATGACGGGAAATTATCCCAGTTTCTGATTCAACGCCGCGACGGCGTCGGCCTCTTTAGTCTCCAGCGCGGTCACCTCGGTCGCGGCGGTATCGATCGCGGCGCGGTTGCCGGGCGCGGCATTGGCCGGATCGTCGCGCAGCGCGTCGATCGCGGCGGCGGCATCGCGGACGGCCGCGCGCGCGGATGCGAGCGCGGTCACCGCCTCCTGCGCCTCGACCCAGGCATCGCTGCCCTGCGCCGCGCCCGATGCGCGCGCGACCGCCTTTTCCGTCTCGGCATGCTGGGCGATGAAAGCCCTGTCGCCCGCCTGCGCGGCGGCGACCTGCGCCGCGATCTTCGCGTGGAGCGCGGGATCGACCGGCGTGTCGGCCTCGATCGAGCTGGTCAGGGGCATGTCGATCGGCTGTTTCTCGACCGCGCGCGGCATCAGCGACGGTGCCGAAACCTCGGCTCCGCACCCGGCGAGCGAAAGCGCGGTGGCGGAAAGCAGGATGATATGGGTCATGCGCACCCGGGCGGCCCTAGTCTGGCCGCCAGATGCACGCAACATGCGCGAGTTCGGGGTTGCGCCCCCCCGATCACTCGCTTAGGGGGAGCGTCCTCACGCGCCCGTAGCTCAGCTGGATAGAGCATCAGACTACGAATCTGAGGGTCGGACGTTCGAATCGTTCCGGGCGCGCCACTTTCCTTATCGCTGAAACTAAGGCCTGCGCGTTTGCGCTGGCCCGAAAGCCGTATTAGCCAGCCGCCATGGACAATGACGAGGTCGCGCGGCGACGGAACATAGCGGACGCCGCGGATCCCCAATTTCTGCCCTGGTCCGATCCCCGCTCGCTCCACGCCGTGTGGGACGGCCGCGCCAAGCGCGCCGCCACCTATATCCCCGCCGGTTCGCGCGTGCTGGATCTCGGCTGCGGCGCGATGGCGCTGGAACGCTATCTGGCCGAAGGCTGCACCTATCAGCCGTGCGATCTGGTCGCGCGCGACGCGCGCACCCTGGTGTGCGATTTCAACGAGGGCGAATTTCCCGTAGGTTTCGATTGCGACGTCGTCAGCGTGCTCGGCGTGCTTGAATATGTCGCCGACGTTCCCGCGTTCCTGGCCAAAGTGCGCGCGCTGAATTGCCCGGTCGTGCTCAGCTACAGCGCGAGCGATCGGCCCGGCTACGCGACCCGCGCGCCTTGGGTCAACGCTTACACGCAGGCCGAGTTCATCGCGGTCTGCGCCGCCGCGGGCTTTTCCCATTATGTCGGCGCGCCGATAAAGAACGCGCAGATATTGCTGCGGCTGGAGCCGGATCCGGTGGCACCCCAACCCACGGAAGATGCGCAAGCGGCAATGCTTCGTCTCGCGGCGGGGATGATCCCCGCTTATTCGCGCGTGCTCGGCATCGGGCCGGACAGCCGCGCGCTGGAAGCGCTGCTTCCTATCGGCTGCGCGTACGAATCCGCCGATACCGTACCCGCCGAGACGATGGCGGACATCGTCGTCCTGCTGCGATCGGACGACGCGTTGGCGGCCGCGGCCCGCAGTCTCGGCCAGCCGCTCGTCTGCGCGTGGCCGGCAACCGGGCTGGACGCCCCCGATCTGGTCGCGCTCGGCGAGACCATGAAAGGCGCCGGCTTTCGCCTGCAATGCGCGGAGCAGGCCACGCCTGCGCTCTGCCTGCTCAAATTCGTGCCCGAACCGTATGCGGCGGAAGCGCCCGGCACAACCAAGCGCGTGCTTGTCCTGTCCTATTACAACATCGCCAATTTCGGCGACCGGCTCGGCTATCACGTCCTCAACAGCGTGCTGCCCGCCGATGCCGAGGTCACCTATGGGACGCTCCATCCGTGGAGCGTGCCCGACCGCGATTTCGACCTCCTGATCCTCGGCATCGGCAACAGCCTGATGGCGCGCGATGCGCTCATGCCCGAACTGGACGCGCTGATCGATCGGATACCGCACGCGATCGGCATTTTCGGCACCCATTTTCGCGATCAGTTTCTTCCGCCCGAACGGGCGGCGGCGCTCGATACCTTGCTCGGCAAGCTCACCACCTGGTGGGCGCGTTACGAGGAGGACATATTGGCCTTCGGCCGCGGGCGAGCCAATGTACGCCATCTCGGCGACTGGCTGATCGCGGCCTTCCCGATGGCGGTTCCAACGCAGGACAAGGGCCTCACCATCCCCGCCGAAATCCTCGGCCAGGAAGTCCCGCTCGACCGCACCATCCAGCGGATCCAGGCCTATCGCGCCGTCTCCAGCGCACGCCTCCACACCTTGCTGTGCGCGCTTACCAGCGCCGACCACGTCCTTTATCAAGAGCAGCGCGTCAGCGACGATCCCACCAAGGAATCGGGCAAATTCCGCTCGATGCTGGTCGATATCTTCGGTCGCACGTTCGAGGAGGGGCAGCTCTTCGCCGTCGATCGCGATGCGGTCATCCGCTACAAAAAGAAGGTCGAGGCCAACCTCGCTGACCTGCGCGAAGAATTGTCCAGCCTGCTCGAATAGGTCGATCGCACACGAATAGGCTGATGGCGTGGCTTCTTGGCGCCTTGCCCTGAGGTTGAAAGCCGGACAGATATCCGGGCTGGATACGGGACTTTCGTCCTTTAACGGATGACATCATGGCGAGTGGACGACGATGGTTTACGTACTAACGGCGCTCGGAACACAGGAGACGATAGGTGCATCGCCGCACGGGCAGCAGCGCAAGCAGATAGGATCGTCGTTCTTTCGGGGCGAGGACTGCAATTTCAATCCCTATGGGCAAGATCATTGTGTGCCCGATTTTGCGCACCGATTTTTGCTGCACGGGTGGCTGCCGGACGGACCGATCATCAATGCCAAGACCAAGGTGACGGCGTTCGGATCCTGCTTTGCTGAGAACATTTCCAATCATCTCGGCAGCATAGGCTTCGATACATCCAAGCAGCGCGCGAAAGACATTTACGTGTCGGTGATGGGCGAGGGCATGGTCAACGTCCACGCCATCGCACAGCAGTTCAAATGGGCTCTCGATGGCTGGATGCCCCCTTCCGATCTTTGGCACGGCTACAATGCGGAGCAATACGACCTAAGCGAAGAAGTTCGGACTGTGACTCGCGATGTCTTCCTCAACACGGAAGTCTTCATCCTGACATTCGGCTTGTCCGAAATCTGGTATGACGAGACGACCGGTGGCGTTTTCTGGCGCGCCGTGCCGTTGCGTTATTATGATCCGTCGCGTCACAAATTTCGCGTTTGCTCCTTCGAGGAAACGAAAAGCAATATTGGTGAAACCATAAGACTGATAAAAGAGCATGTCCCGCATGCGAAGATCATAATGACGGTTTCGCCTATACCGTTGATTGCGACGTTCAGGCCTGTCTCTTGTATCTCTGCCAACTCAGCTTCGAAAGCGATTATCAGGGCTGCGCTCGATGAAACAATGAGGGAATTGGACGACGATCTTCGGCAGGACGTTTTCTACTTTCCTGCCTTCGAAATCATAAATGAATGCTTTCCCAACCGGTTCCTCGACGACGGGCGCCATCTGCATCCGATGATCGTCCCGTCCGTCATGCGGCTGTTCGAGGCCACATTCTGCGACACGGAACTCACGCTTGCGGAGGCGGAAACGACCTTCAGGCAAGCGCGCCTGGAGGCGGCAGGGACTTTGAGCCAGCACCCTCTGTTTTCCCAGCCGGCCTAGCAGCTATTCGAATGCGGTGCTCGGCCGGCCATGGCCCGTTCCGAAAAGACACGATCGGACGAGCGCTGGCCGGGAAGCTATTGATCTTTCAACAATTCCGCCAGCTCTTCGCGTAGCGCCGCGACATTGTCCGTCACCTTGATCTTGTAGCGCCGCACCGCCTCGCGATCGACACCGAACAGCTCGCCCTCGTTGAAACTCCGGCCGAATATGTCGATCAGCATCGACCCGAACTTGCCCGAGATTTCGTCCGAGCCGGGCACGACGCGCTGCTCTTGATAGGATACATGGTCGGCGCTGGTGAGCGCGCACAGCAAGGTGTGGAGCCGCGCGCTGGATACGCCGCGATAGGACTGGATCTTCTGGATGGTCCGATCCAGCGACACATTCTCCCGGAGGAATTCGGCCGGGATCGTCAGCACCCTGTTCAGCGTCGGAACTGCCATCGGGAAGGCGGTGATCAGCCAGTCGCCGAGATGGCGTACGTTGGATCGTCCGCCGCCGAACAGGGTGATGTCATCTTCATAGCGCGCCCACCAGGTCGTCAGCCCGTTCAATATCCGCTGCAAGCCATCCGCCGCGGGCCCCTCCCGGAACAGGCCGCGAAACTGCGTGCCGAAGATGCCGATCGAATGCGGCACCCGCTCCATCAAAGCGGCCAGCCTGGGGTTGCAGGCGTCACTCGGCAGCAAACTGTTGCCGATGCCCAGGATCAGCAGATCGTAATCGCGATCGGGCACCGTCCACGGGTTGAGGTTGGCATAGGTCACGTCCGCATGTGCGGGCAGGATGCCGTTCAAGACGTGATAGCCGAGCCGGTCGCCGAAATTGACTGTCTCATAATAAGACAGGACGATCACCCGCTTGGGCCGCCGCGCACTATCCTCTGCTGTCATGACGCTTCGATATCGCGGGACAAACCATATGGCGATAGGCGCAGCTTATCGGCTTTGCAGCGTCACGCTCGCCGCCGTCAGCCCCTCAGATTGCGCGCTGACCGTGATGGCCCCCTTCTCGCCCGGCTTCGACCGGACGATCACCAGGCAAAGCCCGTTGAAAGCCTTGCGCACGGGCGACTGGAACGGCTCGAAACTGGTGGCGTCGCCATTGTCGGTCGCAACGATCTCGCCCGGGCCCGTGATCGTGAAGCTGATGCGATTGTCCGCCCGCGGCGTGGTGTTCCCGTCACGATCGGCAACCCGCACGGTGATGAAGGACAGATCGGACCCGTCGGCGCGGATCACCGCGCGATCCGGGGTCGCCTCCAACTTTGCCGGTGCGCCCGCCGTCCGCACGACATCCGTCGCCCACGGCTTGCCGGCCTTGTAGGTGACGACCTTCAGCTCGCCCGGCGCGTAGGTCACATAATCCCAGCGGAAGCGATATTCGTAGGGCGCCTTCGTCTTGCGGCCCTGCGACACGCCGTTGACGAACAATTCGGCCTCGTCGCCCGACGTGAAGACATGGACCGGCGTCACCTGCCCGAGCCGCTCCGGCCAGGTCCAGTGCGGCAGGATATGCGCCATCGGCAGATCGGGCCGCCAGCGCGCCTGATACAGATAGAAACGGTCCTTCTTGAACCCGGCGAGATCGAGGATGCCCGAATAGGAACTGCGCGACGTGTAATAGGGCGTCGGCTCGCCCAGGTAATCGAAGCCGGACCAGACGAATTCACCCGCGACATAGGGATATTGATCCTCCGCCGCGAACGCGCGGTCGGGCGACGATCCGAAATCGGCGGCGAACAATTCGTACCCGCTGACCTGATGGCTCACCGGATCGCCCCCCGATCCCGGCCGCACCGGGCCGCTGATCATGCCGGGCACCGGGAATTGGTAATCGCCGCGGCTGCTCAGCGCCGACGCGCTTTCGCTGCTGAAGATCACCTTGTCCGGGAAGCGCGCGCGAAACGCCGGGAATTGGCCGGGAAAGGCCCGCACCCCCGCGCCCTGATAATTGAGGCTGATCGTGTCGACCGCCGCCGGCAGCGGCATGTCCGCCTTGGCGTAATTCATCGCGGTCATCGTCTGGCGCGTGGGGTCCTCCTCGCGCACGATCCCGACCAGCTCCTTCGCGACCTTGGCGCCATCCTCACCGGTATATTGTTCGCCGACCTCGTTGCCGATGCTCCACAGGATGATCGACGGATCGTTGCGGTCGCGCCGCAGCATCGCGCGCAAATCCTGCTCGTGCCAGTCGGCAAAGATCAGGTGCGTGTCGAGCGGGGTCTTCTGGCGATACCAGACGTCGAACACCTCATCGATCACGAGGAAACCCATCCGGTCCGCCAGTTCGAGCAGTTCGGGCGCGGGCGGATTGTGGCTCATGCGCAGCGCGTTGACGCCCATGTCGCACAGCAGTTCGAGCTGGCGCTCGGCGGCGCGCGTGTTGAACGCCGCGCCGAGCGCACCGAGATCGTGATGGTCGTTGACGCCGCGCAACGGCACCGCCTGCCCGTTCACGAGGATGCCGTGATCGGGATCATAGCCGATCGTGCGGATGCCGAAGCGCGTCTCGTAGCGGTCGACGACCTTGCCGCCGCTCGTGACGCTCGTCACCGCGACATAAAGGTTGGGTTGTTGCCCGGGCGGTGGGCCCCACAGGCGCGGATTGACGATCGTCGCCATGCCCTCGATCTGGCCCGTCCCGTGGCCGGCGACGATCGCGCCGACTGGCCTGAAGGTCGCAACGACAGCGCCCGTGCGATGGCCGGCCGGATCGAGCGCGTAGATCGCGGTCGAAACCTCGACCGGCCGGTCGACCGCGGAGGCATTGTCGATCGCGACCCGGAGCTTCACCGTCGCGGAAGTCGACGAAACTGCGGGCGTCGTGACGTAGGTGCCCCACTGCGCGACGTGGACCGGATCGGCCTTGGTCAGCCAGACGTTCCGGTAGAGACCGCCGCCCGGATACCAGCGCGAGGATTCGGGCGGGTTGTCGAGCCGGATCGCGAGCTGGTTGACCCCGCCCGGCACGACATAGGGCGTCAGGTCCAGCCGCCAGCCATTATAGCCATAGGGCCAGCCACCGACGAGATGCCCGTTCAGCCACACCGCCGCGTAGGACATAGCCCCATCGACATCGAGGAAGATCGATTTGCCCGCATCGGCGCGCCCAACGTCGAGCTTGCGGCGATACCAGCCGATGCCCCAGCTCGGCAGCCGTCCCATCCCGCCATAAGGCCCATCCTGCAGAAACGGCCCGGCGATCGCCCAGTCGTGGGGCAGCGTCACTGCTTGCCAGTTCCGGTCGTCAAAACCGGCCTGAACATAGGAAAGCGAACCGCCCGGGTCGCCCGCCGGACGCTCGAAGCGTTTGGCCGGATCGCGGATGAAGGCATTGCCGCTCGGCAGGATCCACGGCTTGAGCACCGGCTGGTCCGCGCCTGCCGGCCGCACGGCTTCCTCCGGCCGTGCATCGGCGGCCTTGGCGTCGTCGTTCGGCTTCAGCGCCGGCCTGATATCGTAGAGCAGGATCGCGGGGGCGCCGGCGGGATCGCCCTTGGTAAAGCGCCACCCCGCGTCGATGGAGAGCCGTTGCCGGGGTGCTATATCGCTTCTGTCCGCTTGGGCCGCGGCACCCAACAGCAGGGCCGCACACAGTCCGACAACGACACGAAGCGTGGGGAACGACATAAGCAGCCATCAACTCCATTTGTCCGAGTTATGGCTTAGTGTCGCTGCGGCGGGCTGTCCAATAGCCGCTAAGTCCTCTCCCGCTTGCGGGAGAGGACTGATCCTCACCCCATCGTCGGGATGACGAAGGCGTTGCTGCCGTCGGGCGAACCGTCGGGCCAGCGGCCGGTGACGGTCTTGGTCTTGGTCCAGAAGCGGACGCCTTCCATGCCGTGCTGGTTATGGTCGCCAAAGCCCGAGCGCTTCCATCCGCCGAACGAATGATAGGCGACCGGCACCGGGATCGGCACGTTGATCCCGACCATGCCGACATTGACCCGCGCCGCGAATTCGCGCGCGGCGTGGCCGTTGCGCGTGAAGATCGCGACGCCGTTGCCGTACTGGTGCTGCGACGGCAGTGCGACCGCTTCCTCGAAGTCCTTCGCCCGCACGATCTGCAGCACCGGCCCGAAAATCTCTTCCTTGTAGGACGACATGTCGGTGGTGACGTGATCGAACAGGCTCGGCCCGATGAAGAAGCCTTCCTCATGCCCCTGCAGCTTGAAGCCGCGGCCGTCGACCACCAGCTCCGCGCCCTCGTCGACGCCGGTCTGGATCCAGTCCTCGACGCGCTTCTTGTGCGCGGCGTTCACGACCGGGCCGTAATGCGCATCCGCATCGGTCGAGACGCCGACGCGCAATGCCGCGATCGCGGGGATCAGCTTGGCGCGCAGCCGATCGGCGGTATCCTCGCCCACCGGCACCACCACCGGCAGCGCCATGCAGCGCTCGCCCGCCGAACCGAACGCCGCGCCCGCCAGATCGGCGACGACCTGGTCGAGATCGGCGTCGGGCATGACGATGCCGTGATTCTTGGCGCCGCCCATTGCCTGGACGCGCTTCCCCGCCTGGGTGCCGCGCGAATAGACATAATGCGCGATGTCGGACGATCCGACGAAGCTGACCGCATTGATATCGGGATGGTCGAGGATCGCGTCGACCATCTCCTTGTCGCCGTTGACCACCTGGAGGATGCCCTCGGGCAGGCCGGCCTCGCGCATCAATTCGCCAAGCCGCACCGGCACCGACGGATCGCGCTCGGAGGGCTTCAGGATGAAGGCGTTGCCGGTCGCGATCGCGGGCCCGAACATCCACATCGGGATCATGCCCGGGAAGTTGAACGGCGTGATGCCGGCGCCGATGCCCAACGGCACGCGCATCGACCAGACGTCGATGCCGGGACCCGCGCCATGCGTATATTCGCCCTTGAGCAGATGCGGCAGGCCGCAGCAGAATTCGATCACCTCCAGCCCGCGCTGGATGTCGCCCTTGGCGTCGGCGATGACCTTGCCATGCTCGGACGAGAGCAAATGCGCGAGCTCGTCCATGTGGGTCTCGATCAGCGCCTTGAATGCGAACATCACGCGCGCGCGCCGCTGCGGATTGACCGCCGCCCACGCCGGTTGCGCCGCCTTGGCCGCCGCGACCGCGCGATCGAGCACCGCCTTGTCGCCGAGCGCGACCCGCGCCTGCACCTGACCGGTATTGGGATCGAACACGTCGCCTTGGCGGGCCGCGCCGCCGCCGTTGGACCCTGCGAGGAAATGGTCGATCGCGCGCATGACATCACTCTCCTGATTATGGCTGCGGCCTAGCCCCTTGGGCCGCACGCTGGAAGTCGAAGCCAATCACTGTCATTGTGCAAAAATGCAGGAACCGGATTGGGACGACCTCCGCATTTTTCTCGCAGTGCTGCGGGGTGGCAGCATCATCGCCGCCGCCCGCTACACCGGGCTCGATCATTCGACCGTCACCCGCCGGATGACGAAGCTGGAGGAGCGGATCGGCCAGCAATTGCTGCACCGCTCACCAGCCGGGGTGACGCCAACCGAGGCTGGATCGCTCCTCGCTTTGCATGCCGAACGCATCGCGGACGAGATCGCCGCCGCGCGAACGATGCTCGATGCACAGGAAGAACATGTTTCTGGCACGGTCCGCCTCGCCACCCCCGAGGCATTCGGCCTGTTCATCGTCGCGCCCGCCGTCGAGCAGCTCTATCGCCGCTACCCCAACCTCCAGCTCGAGCTGATGCCCGAATCGCGCAATGTGAGCCTGTCCCGGCGCGAGGCGGACATGTCGGTGGTGCTGACCCAGCCGCCGCGCGGCCAGGTGGTGGCGCGACGGCTGGTCGATTACCGGCTCGGCCTCTACGCGTCGCGCGACTATCTCGCCCGGACCGAGCCGCTTACCGACATCGCCGCGCTCCGGGGTCATCCGCTGGTCTGGTATATCGACGAGATGATCGACCTGCCCGAATTGCGCTTCCTCGACCAGATTGCCGGCGGGTCCTCCAGCGTGTTCCGCTCGAGCTCGATCGCGGCGCAGCAGGCGGCGGTGGCGGGCGGGCTCGGCTACGGCGTGCTTCACGCTTTCGCCGCGGACGGCGATCCGCGCCTGCAGCGCGTGCTCGCCGACAGCGTCGAGGTGAAGCGCAGCTATTGGCTGATCTTCCCGCGCCAAGCGCAGCGCGTGCCGCGGATCCGGGCGGTGGCCGATTTCCTGACCGGGCTGATCCAGCAAAACCGCCAGCTATTTTAGCCGCAAAAGCACCAGTTTGGCGCCTTTCATGGTAGCGCTATCTTTTTTTGATTGACTCACGCATTGCAGCTCGACATTCTTGCCGAACTACTAACCCTCCCTCGTGGTCGCATCCTGCCGGTGCGGCCATTTTTTTGTGCCCGCGACGTCTCGCGTAGCTTTCGCCGCTGCCATGGTAGCGTTAGCTTGCTCGCGCCGTTCGTCGGCTGGCGCCCGGCTTGCCCCTCGGATAAGATCGCCTCCGATGGCGCATCCCGCGTCCCTGGAGCAAAGCCGGACGGCGATCGGATGCGCGCAACCCTGCCCCATTCGATACGCGGACGGCTGATCGCGCTCACGCTCGCGCTGCTGCTGCCAGCATTGGTGGTGACCTCGGTATTGTTGTGGCGCGCCTACGCGCAGGAACATGTCGCCGCCGAACGGCAATTGTCCGATACCGCCCGCGCATTGTCCCTGGTGGTCGATCGCGAGATTGGCCAGAGCAGCACGCTGCTGGAGGCGCTGGCGACCTCCAATCGGCTCAAGCGCGGCAGTTTCGATGCGTTCGCGCTGCAGGCACGTGAAGCCAATGCCGATCCGTCGCGCTGGGTGGTGGTGCTCGACGCCGACGGCCAGCAGCTCGTCAATAGCGCGGCTGCCCTAGGCGCACGCCTGCCGCGCGGGCAGACCAGCAACAAGGGCGTGACCTATACCCAGCTCGGTCAAGGCATCCGGCTGTGGAATCTGTCGAGGGGCTCGGTCACTGGGCAGCCGGTAGTGGTGCTCGCCAAGACGCTCCGCCTGAATGATGGGCGTATGGTCGAGCTGACGATCGTAACGCGCGCCTCCAGCTTCCTGCGCCTGTTCGCCGACCAGCAGCTGCCCGAGCGCTGGACCGGTGTGGTGCTCGACGGCAGCCACCGCATCGTCGCGCGCAATCGGAACAACGATCTGTATGTCGGCCATCAGGCATCCGCGGAAACGCAGAAGCTGATGGCGATCCGGCCGGCTTTCGTCCGTCCGAGCACGACCCTCGACGGCATCGCCGTGATCACCGCCTGGAACCGGTCGCCCGTGACCGGATGGGTGATGGCGATCGCGGTACCCCGCAGCGAGCTTGCGGCCGGCGCCTGGTCGTCGCTGGTGGCAGGTGCGGCGCTGGGGCTGGTGCTGATCGGCATCGGCCTGCTCGTATCCTACCGCGTCGGGCGCAGCGTCGCGCTGCCGATTGGCCGGCTCGCGGCGGGCGCGGCCGCGCTCGGCCGGGGCGAGGACAGCGACACGGGACGCTCGACCCTGGTCGAGATCCAGGCGGTGCAGGACGCGCTGCGCGACGCCGGCGCGGCGCTGCACGCGCGCGAGCAGGAATTGCAGGCGCTCAACAACAATCTCGAATTGCGCGTGATGGAGCGGACGCGCGAACTGGCCGAGGCCGCCGAAACGCTGATCCAGGCGCAGAAGATGGAAGCGGTCGGACGGCTGACCGGCGGCATCGCGCACGATTTCAACAATCTGCTGACCGCGGTGATCGGCAATATCGACCTGCTCCAGCGCACCGCCGAAGACGAGCGCGCCAAGCGCCTGCTCGGCAGCGCGCGTCAGGCGGCCGAACGCGGCGCCAAGCTGACCGGGCAATTGCTCGCTTTCTCGCGCCGCCAGCAATTGCGGGCCGAGGTGGTCGACATCAACCGCGCGGTCGAAAATACGGTCGAATTGCTCAAGAGCACGCTGGGCGGCGCGACCAGCATAGTGCGCGTGCCGTCCGCCGATCTGTGGCTCGCGCACGCCGACCCCACCCAACTCGATCTGATCCTGCTCAATCTCGCGATCAACGCACGCGACGCGATGCCCGCGGGCGGATCGATCCTGATCGAAACCGCCAACATCACGATCGGCGAAGCACCGCGCAACACCGAGGAACCGCCGCCCGGCGATTTCGTCGCGATCACGCTCGCCGATCGCGGCACCGGCATGACGCCTGAGATCCTGGCGCGCGCGTTCGACCCCTTCTTCACCACCAAGCCGGTCGGCCAGGGCACCGGACTCGGCCTGCCCCAGGTGCTGGGCGTGCTCAAGCAACTGGGCGGCGGCATCCGCATCAAGAGCCGCGTCGGCGAAGGCACCAGCGTCACCGTCTTCCTGCCGCGCTCGCTGGTCGAACGTCCGCCCGAAGCCGAGATCGCGGCGGTCGAAGCCAGTGATCTGCGTGGCCTGTTTATCCTGCTGGTCGACGACGATCCCGATGTCCGCGGCGTCGCCGCCTCGATCCTGCGCGAAACCGGCTGCCTTGTGGTCGAGGCGGAAAGCGGGCGGCTCGGCCTGAAGCGGCTGGCCGAAACGCCCAAGCTCGATCTCGTGCTGATCGACTTCGCTATGCCCGGCATGAACGGTGCCGAAGTCGCGCTCGCGATCCGCGAACAGCGCCCCGAACTGCCGATCCTGCTGATGAGCGGCTATGCCGATGTCGAGGTTTTGTCCGCGGTCTGGGACGGCCCGTTTATTTCGAAGCCGTTCACCGCCAACTCGCTCCAGGCGCGCATCGCCGAAGCGGTGCGCCGGCATCGCGTCACGCGGTTACGGGGAAGTAACTAGGCCCGTCACCCTGAACTTGTTTCAGGGTCCATTCCGCGGCTTGGCGCCTGCCTCCCGATGGATGCTGAAACAAGTTCAGCATGACCAATGGAAATATCAGGCGTGCCCGCTCGTCGGCGCCAACAGGCGCACATCGATCCCCGCGGCGGCAAAGGCACGCGGCCAGCGTTCCTTGGTCGGTATCTCGAACAGCAGTTCATCGCTCGCGCCGACGCTCAGCCAGCCATGGCGCCGCAATTCCTCGTCGAGCTGCTCCTCACCCCAGCCGGCATAGCCCAAAGCGACCAGCCAGCGGTTCGGCCCCTCACCCGCCGCGATCGCGCGCAGCACGTCGAGCGTGGTGGTCAGCGACATCGTCTCGGACACGAGCAACGTATCCTCGCCGCGCCAGTCGGGCGAATGAAGCACGAAGCCGCGCTGTTTCTCGACCGGGCCGCCGAGATGGATCGGCGCGTCCGGCGCGACGCCGGGTTCGATATCGAGCTGCTTGAGCAAGGTGTGCAGGCCCAGGCCCGGCACGATCCGGCCGATGCCGACGCCCATCGCGCCGTCGGGTTCGTGCAGGCACATCGCGATCACCGCCTGTTCGAAGCGCGGATCGCCGATGCCGGGAAGCGCCAGCAGCAGCTCGCCGGCGAGCGAGGCGAAATCACCTTGTGCCATGGGACTGTTATAGGGATCGGTCATGATGACGCCAACCGCCCCACGCCCCTTCCGGGTTCCCGATCCGGCTGTTAGGGACAAGAAAAAGGAGAATAGAAATGACGATCGCAATCGGCGATGCGCTCCCCGCCGCGACTCTGGTGCGGATGACCGACACCGGCCCGGAAAAGGTCGAGACCCAGGATTTCTTCGCGGGACGGCGCATCGCGCTCTTCTCGGTGCCGGGCGCGTTTACGCCGACCTGTTCGGCCAAGCATCTGCCCGGCTTCATCGACAAGGCCGACGCGCTCAAGGCCAAGGGCATCGACGAAGTCGTCGGCACCGCCGTCAATGACGCCTTCGTGATGGGCGCGTGGGGCAAGAGCGCGGGCGCGGACGGCAAGGTCACCTTGCTCGCCGACGGCAATGGCGATTTCGTGAAGGCGCTGGGCCTCGATTTCGACGGCAGCGGCTTCGGCATGGGCACGCGCGGCAAGCGTTTCGCGATGGTCGTCAACGACGGCAAGGTCGAGAAACTGTTTGTCGAGGCACCGGGCGAGTTCCGTGTCAGTTCCGCCGACTATTTGCTGGCGGAGCTCTGATGCCGTCACCGCAAAACCTGGCCCATGTCGATGCGCTTGAGGCGCTCTACCGCGAGTCCGTGACCGCGCTACGCGGCGCCTTGTCGCGTTACATCGCCAATGGCGAGCGTCCCGATCCGGCGGCGCGCGCCGCCGGCGCCTTCTGCTATCCTGAGATTCGCGTCCGCTATGACGGGCGCGCCTCCGCCTCCGCCCCCGGCCGCGCTTTCGGCCGGCTGCACATACCGGGCGATTATGCGGTCAGCGTGACCCAGCCGGCTTTGTTCCGCGATTACCTCGCCGAGCAGCTCGACTATCTGGTCGAGGATTATGGCGCAGAGGTCAGCATCGGCCGCAGCGACGAAGAGATCGCCTACCCTTACGTGCTCGATGCAGAGATTGACCTGACCGGCGCCGCCGCGGTCGAGCTGGCGCGGATCTTTCCCGCGACCGAACTCGCCCATATCGGCGACGAGATCGCCGACGGCACTGCCTTGCAGGGCAGCGGTCCGCGTCCGCTCGCTCTGTTCGAGGCCGGCCGCACCGATTTCAGCCTCGCGCGGCTGCGCCACTACACCGGCACGCCCTCCGCGCACGTCCAGAAATATGTGCTGTTCACCAACTATCACCGCTACGTCGATGAGTTCGTGGCGTGGGCGTGCGACGAGCTCAACGCGGGCAAGGGCTACACCATGCTCAGTGGTGCTGGCGGGCTCGAAATCTATCCGGGCGATCCCGATCCGGCACGCGCGGTCGCGGACAGCGCGTGGCGGCGGCACCAGATGCCGGCCTACCATCTGGTCGCGCCCGATCGTTCGGGCATCACGCTCGTCAATATCGGCGTCGGCCCGTCCAACGCCAAGACGATCACCGATCACCTCGCAGTCACGCGGCCCGAGGCGTGGCTGATGATCGGCCATTGCGGCGGCCTGCGCCCCAGCCAGCGGATCGGCGACTATGTGCTGGCGCATGCCTATCTGCGCGACGACCATGTCCTCGACGATGTGCTGCCGCCGGAAATCCCGGTGCCCGCGATCGCCGAAGTGCAATTGGCGCTCGGCCGCGCCGCCGAGCGCGTCTCGGGCGAGAGCAGCGATCAATTGAAGTCGCGCCTGCGCACCGGCACCGTCGTCACGACCGACGATCGCAATTGGGAGCTCAGGTACACCAGTTCGGCGCTGCGTTTCAGCCAGAGCCGCGCGGTCGCGATCGACATGGAATCGGCGACGCTCGCCGCGCAGGGGTTCCGCTTCCGCGTGCCCTACGGCACCCTGCTGTGCGTCTCGGACAAGCCGATCCATGGCGAGATCAAGCTGCCCGGTCAGGCCAACCGCTTCTACGAACGCGCCATCGCCGAGCATCTGCGCATCGGCATCGCCGCGATCGACGAACTGAAGCTGGCGGGCGATCAGCTCCACAGCCGCAAGCTTCGTGCCTTCAACGAGCCGCCGTTCCGCTAAACGGGCATTATGTCCGCAATTGGTGGAAGTCGTCCGGCAGTTTTCGGGCCTCATCTTCGTTAAGGGACGTGAACCGACTCGATCTCAAGGCTTGTGACGCCGGTCCGGTATAGCTTGGCGTGGAGAGTGAGATCGCTCACCCGCTCCCTTGTGGTCGTCAAATCTACGAGCAACTGCCAATAGCCGCCCATCCATCGATAAATCGAACGCTCCCAGGTCGCTGGATTTAAGGGAGCTAATGTGTCGCCGTAAGCCAGGACATTGTCGGCGATGGATGCGGCCGTTGAGGTATCGATCGGGGAAACGCCAACGATAACGTGATCGCGCAGGGCGTAATCCCCTGCCACAAACGCGTCGACTATTTCGCGAAAAGTGGCGTGCCATTCCGACGGGATGGGATGTTCGGCGTCGTCCTTCGCGAACATTTCCTAAGAATCCCCGCGTCCGCTTTTGGCGATCATGTAGTTTGCCAGCTATGCCCGCAAGTGGGTCGTTTGCCGACCCTCCGATTACGACCCCCACTTAGCTGGCGGGCGTATCCGCCGCTTCCTCCGCCATCGCGCCTTGCGGCCAATTGTCGATGACGGAGCGATTCCGGCCTTCGTGCTTGGCCTGGTAGAGCGCATGGTCGGCGCGCTCCATCGCGTCGCGCAGCGCGAGCGTGTCGGGCGAGATCTGCGCGACGCCGAAGCTGGCGGTGATCGACGGTAAGGAAACGCCTTCGTCGCTGGGCAGACCGACCAGCCCGCGGACATGTTCCACCCGCTGATAGAGCTCGATCGCGTCGACCCCCATCGCCAGCAGCACGAACTCCTCGCCGCCAAGTCGCGCGAGCAGGTCGCCCGGGCGCACGGCGGTGCCGAGCATCCTGGCGAAATGGACCAAAACCTGATCGCCGGTCGTGTGGCCGTAACAGTCGTTGATCGCCTTGAACGAATCGATGTCGGCGATGGCGACGGCGGCGCGGTCGCGATGATCGGTCCGGAGCCGGGCGAGCAGATGCGGTGCCGCTTCGTCGAAGCCGCGCCGGTTCCAAACGCCGGTCAGCGGATCGGTCCGCGCCAGCCGTTCGAGCACCACGCCGAAATCCTGGTTGAGCAAAAGCACGGTGGCGAGGCCGAGGCCGACATAGGTCACCGATCCCCCCAACGCGATGAACGCAACCGCCACGTTCGAATCATGGTCGACCGTGTACAGCCCGACCACCAACGCCAGATTGGCGACCGCGAACGCGCCGAGCAACGCGGTCGTGCCCCAGTCGAAATTGCGCGTCTTGCGCGATCGGCGCGGGCCGACCGCGAACGCGGCCAGCAGCAGGCCGAGGCCGGTCAGCAAGGCGATCGTCGGCGGGGTCGCGTCGCGCATCTGCGGCGCGAGATCGGACAGCAGGCTGATCGCTAGCGCGATCGTCGTCCAGATCGCGCTCAAGGCAGCTGCGCGGTTGGGCCGACCCGCGCGCTGACGCAGCCCCTGCACCAGCAGCAAGGCGGCGGCTAGCCAGCACAGGCTGGGTGTGGCGCCCGGCAGCGGGGCGTTATGGAGCGCGGAAGTCGTACCGAGTACCGCCAGCCACCCGACCGCGATCGCCGCGAACGCTGCCCCCCAGCTCATCGCATGCGCGGCTTCGCGCCGCCGCCGCCAGATGGCGAGCAGCGCCCCCGCGAACAGGCCGCTGATGGCGAGCGGCGTGCAAAGGATGGCGATCAGGATCATCGAGCGCGCGACGCGATCAGAATCCGTACGGATGCCGGAGGCAAGGCGCTATCACAGGCCGGACCATAGTGCCTTTTAGGCGGGCAATGGTTAAATTCTCGCCGCATTGCGCCAGGTCGACCGGTCCGATCCCCATAACTTGACGGGGTGCAGATGCCGGCCGCAGCCTTTTTTCCTCATCAAATCCTGCCGATCGCAAGGAGTGGCGAGGAATTTACACATCAACGGCCGCAAACTCTCCCCCCAGACAGAGTTTGCCGAAATGAAAGAGCCTGTATCCACGCTGAGGTCAAGCCGGTAACCGCCGCGTTAACTATCTATTCGTGCAAGAGAAACGTTGCGATCGACTGCCCCAGTTCCGGCCGCAGCACACTCGTCATATGATTGCCGGGAATTTCCGTAAGTTCCCCCTGCGGCAATAACGCCGCAAGATCGGCCGACGATCCGTTGTCATGATCGTCCTCGCCCGACAGGACGAGCACCGGAATCGCGATCTTTTCGATCTCGTCGCGCCGCGTTGCCACGAAGCTGTCGAGCAGCGGCAGCATTGCGTCCGGATCGCCGCCGGTCGTCTTGAGAAAGGCTTCGGCCAGCCACGCGCCCGATCCGCGCGTATGCGTGCCCGCGCCGGTCAGGACATGCCGGAAAAAGTCGATCCTCTTGTTGGGTTCGAGCACGCCGTCCAGCCCCATGCCCGACAGGATCGCCCGGCGCGGCCGCGCGCCGCGCACCAGCATCCGCAACACCGTCCGGCCGCCGAGCGAATAGCCGCCAAGGTCATAGTCGGTCAGGCCGAGATGACGCACCAGCGCCTCGCCGTCCGCCGCCAGCACATCGGGCGGATAGGAGGCGGCGTCGTGCGGCGCCGCACTTTCGCCGTGGCCGCGCAGATCGGGCATGATCACGCGAAAGCCCGCATCCGCGAGCAATTTCGCATGGCCATAGCGGATCCAATTGACCCAGCCGTTAGAAAACAGGCCATGGATCAGGACGAGCGGACGTCCCTCCCCCAGCGCGCGATACGCAAGGTCGAGCCCATCGTCGCTTTTGAAGAAAAGGACGGGGAAATCAGTCGGGGAGCTTGCCAATGGCTTCCATCCAGCGATCGGTGACATTGGGATTCTGATCCGAGCGATAGCCCGGCAGATGCGACGTGTCCTGCCAGGCAGGCAGGATACTCTCGGTCGCATAATTGTGGACCGGCCTGAACCGCGACGGATCGTCGAACGAGCCTAGCGTCACGTCCATCTTGGTGGCGCCCTCGACGAAGCGGAAGCCGAGCGGCGTACCGCAGGCCGAACAGAAGGGCCGTTCGGCGATCGGCGACGAGCGATACCAGTCCGGCTCCTGGTCCCACACCATCCCGTCGAGCTTTACGCTCACGAACGCGATCGACGCGCCGCCGGTCGCGTGGCGGCACATCTTGCAATGGCACAGATAGGCATCGTCGCTGTCGATCCGCACCGAATAGCGGACGCGCCGGCACTGGCAGCCGCCCGTCATGGTCTCGCTCATGGCAAGTGCGTTGGCACCGTGCACAGCGGCTGGCAAGACGGCGCAAGCCATGCCACGGCGGCACGATGGCTGCCTCCGACATTTACGATGCGATCATCCTCGGCGCGGGCGGCGCCGGTCTGATGTGCGCCGCCGTCGCGGGCCAACGCGGCCGGCGCGGGCTGGTGATCGATCATGCCGACGAACCGGGAAAGAAAATCCTGATCTCGGGCGGCGGCCGCTGCAACTTCACCAATATCGGCACCGCGCCGGACCGCTATCTCAGCGCCAACCCGCATTTCGCGCGGTCCGCGCTCAGCCGCTACACCGCCGCCGATTTCATCGCCCTGGTCGATCGCTACAATATCGCCTGGCATGAGAAGACGTTGGGTCAGCTCTTCTGCGACGGTTCGGCCAAGCAGATCGTGGCGATGCTGCTCGACGAATGCGCCGCCGGCGATGTGACGCTGCATCTGCGCGATGCGATCCGCGATGTCGGGCATGCCGACGGCATTTTCCGGGTCGATTATGGCGATCGCACCGCCACCGCACCGGCTTTGGTGATCGCAACCGGGGGGCCTTCGATTCCCAAGCTCGGCGCGACCGGTTTCGCTTACGATCTGGCGCGCCGTTTCGGCCTCAAGGTGGTCGAGCCCCGCCCGGCTCTGGTGCCGCTGACCCTGCCCCAGGACGAAGCTCTGTTCCATGCGCTCGCGGGCGTCGCCGCGCCCGTCGTCGCGCGCGCTGGCGGCGCTTCCTTCGCGGAAGCCGCCTTGTTCACGCATCGCGGCCTGTCGGGTCCTGCGATCCTGCAAATCTCGTCCTACTGGCGCCACGGCCAGCCGATCGGGATCGATTTCCTGCCGGGTCTCGCCAACTGGCTGGTCGAGGCCAAGCGCACCCGGCCGCGCGCGACGGTGAAATCTGTCTTGAGCGACTTGCTGCCCGCCCGGCTGGCCGAGGCACTCGCCGAACGCCTCGCGCTGCCCGGCGCGCTCGACGAGCAGCGCGACGCCGCGCTCGCCGAGATCGAACGCCGACTGGCCGACTGGCAATTCCATCCCAACGGTACCGAAGGCTTCGCCAAGGCCGAAGTCGCCGTCGGCGGCGTCTCGACCGACGTCCTGTCCTCCAAGACGATGGCTGCGCGCCACCTTCCCGGCCTCTATGTCATCGGGGAAGCGGTCGACGTCACCGGCTGGCTCGGCGGCTATAATTTCCAGTGGGCCTGGGCCAGCGGCTGGGCCGCGGCGCAGGATATTTAACGCGGAGAACCCAGCGCCTTCGCCATCTCTTCGGGCGGCGGCGCTTCAGGCCAGCTCGGCGCGCCTTCCGGCAATTCCAGCCAGGGCTGTTTGCTCCGCGCCCAGATATGCGCGGTCACTATCAGCTCGTTCGACCGGTCGAGCGTCCCCGCGCGGATCACCGCCACGCCCGGCCGCGCGCTGTTCGTATTGAAGATGCGCGTGTGACAGACCTCGCACATGCGCTGACGCGAGATGCGGCCGCTCGGGGACGTCAGCTCGAACACCGTGATCGGCCCGGTCGCCGCGATCGCATCCTCCGCCACCACCGCCTGCTGGCTGAACGCGCTCCCGCTCCAGGTCTGGCAGTCGGTGCAATGGCAGGCATAGGTCAGCGGCAAATCATCGAGCGCGAGCGTGTAACGCACCGCGCCGCACCGGCACCCACCACCGATCCCGCCCGTCACGTCAGGCTCCCCTTCCGCCGCCGCGCGAGCAGCCCCAGCCCCACGATCAGGCCGCCGAACATGGCGATCGCCATGTCCTTCTGGCTGTCCCACATGTCGCCCTGCTGGCCATTATATTCTTCCGCCACGCCCGGCGCGAGGACGATCGTGAGCAGCCATTCGAAGATTTCGTAGAGCGCGCTGACCGCACCGACGAACAGGAAGGCGCTGACGATCGCCGCTTTTGCGCCCATCCCGCCATGACGGCGTGCGGCTTCGGCGAAGGGCCGGATCGCGAACAGGCCGAAGACGAGATGGACCAGCCGGTCGAAATCGTTGCGCACCAGCCCGAAGCTGCGGTCGATCGAAATCCCGGACAGCGCTCGTCCCCAGGCGTCATAGGGCACGTTGGAATAGGTGTAGCGGCCGGCGAGCGTGTGCAGCAGCAGGAAGCCAAGCACGCACGCCACCGATCCGTCCGACAAGGGCCAGCGCCGCAGCAAAAGCGGTGCGGCCAGGATCAGGATCACGGTCGGGATATGCTGAAGCGGCGCGATGTCGGGATAAGGCTGACGCAGGTTGGCGAGCCCGACCGCGATCGCGAGCGCGACGATCATACGCAGCTGGGACGCGGGCAAGGCGCCCCAGCTACGCAGGTAGTTCAAGATCTTAGGCTGCCTTCTTGAGATGACGCCGGCCGAGCAGCTCCGCGATCTGGACCGCGTTCAGCGCCGCGCCCTTGCGCAGATTGTCGCTCACGCACCACAGGCTGAGCCCGCTGTCGACGGTCGGATCCTCGCGCACGCGGCTGACGAAGGTCGCATATTCGCCGACGCATTCGATCGGCGTGATATAGCCGCCATCCTCATGCTTATCGATCAGCATGATGCCCGGCGCCTCGCGCAGGATCGACTTGGCCTTGGCCGCCGAAATCTCGTTCTCGAACTCGATGTTGATCGCTTCGGAATGGCCGACGAACACCGGCACGCGCACGCAGGTCGCGCTCACCTTGATCTTGGGATCGAGGATCTTCTTGGTCTCGACCACCATCTTCCATTCTTCCTTGGTTGAACCGTCGTCGAGGAAGCTGTCGATGTGCGGGATCACGTTGAACGCGATCTGCTTGGTGAACTTGCTCGGCGTCGCCGGATCGCCCACGAAGATGTTGCGGCTCTGCTCGAACAGCTCGTCCATGCCGGCCTTGCCCGCGCCGGAGACCGACTGATAGGTCGCCACCACCACGCGTTTGATCTTCGCGAAATCGTGGAGCGGCTTCAGCGCCACCACCATCTGCGCGGTCGAGCAGTTCGGGTTCGCGATGATGTTCTTCTTGAGATAGCCGTCGATCGCGTGCGCGTTCACTTCCGGCACGATCAGCGGCACGTCCGGATCCATGCGGTAAAGCGAGCTGTTGTCGATCACGGTGCAGCCGGCGGCGGCCGCGATCGGCGCATATTTCTTGGTGCCTTCGGATCCGATCGCGAACAGGGCCATATCCCAGCCGGTCCAGTCGAAATGCTCGATATTCTTGACGGTAAGCTTCTTGCCCGTCTCGCCGAAATCGATCACATCGCCCGCCGAACGCGAAGAGGCGAGCGCCGCGATCTCATCGATCGGAAACTCCCGCTCCGCGAGGATGTTCAGCATTTCGCGGCCGACATTGCCGGTCGCGCCCGCCACGACGACACGATAACCCATTGTAGTGCTCCTTTGACGCGGGCGGCTTTAGGCATAACCGCGTCCATGTCCAGCCAGCCGTACCCGAGGAAATCTTGGCCCCCAAAAAAACGAACAATGCCGACAGTGGTGGCCTCGAAGGACGACAGCTTTATCTGGCGGTCGCAGCGGTCAGCCTCGGCACGATGCTGACGATCATCGACGGCGCCATTGCCACGGTCGCGCTACCGACAATCGCGCGCGATCTGCATGTCGACGGATCGTCGGCGGTGCTGGTGGTGACGGTCTATCAGCTGGTGCTGGTGATGGCTCTGCTGCCCTTCTCCGCGCTGGGCGACCGGATCGGTCTCAAGAAGCTCTATCAGGGCGGCCAGTTGCTCTTCACCATCGCCACCATCCTGTGCTTCTTCGCGCACAGCCTGGGCTTCCTGCTGGTGGTGCGTGCGCTGCAGGCGACCGGCGCGGCCGCCGCTTTGTCGGTGATGGCGGCAATGATCCGCCGTATCTATCCGGCCAAGCATCTCGGTCGCGGGCTCGGCCTCAACAATATCATGGGATCGGTGTCGGCGGCGATGGCGCCGACGGCGGGCGGCCTCATCCTGGCGATCGCGCCGTGGCCGTGGGTGTTCGCGATGGCGGCGCCGTTCGCTTTGCTGTCGCTCGCTTTGGGACGCTGGGCGCTACCCGACGTGCCGGCACGGCCCGGCGGCTACAACCTCGCCGGCGCGATGCTCAACATCGCGACGTTCGGGCTCGTCATCGCCGGACTGGAAGCGATCGTCCACGGCAACTCGCCGGTCGTGAGCGGCGCGGTCGTGGTGATCGGGCTCCTGTTCGGCGTGATCCTGGTGCGGCACGAACGGCGCGAGAAATTTCCGATCCTGCCGGTCGATCTGCTTGCACGACCGGTGCTCGCTTTGTCTGTGACGGGCGCGTTCATGGCTTTCTTCGCCTCGCAATTGCTGATCCTGTCCCTGCCGTTCCGCCTTCAGCACGGCTTCGGCTTCGCGCCGAGCGAGGTCGGCGCGATGCTCGCGCCCTGGCCGCTGACGACGATGATCGTCGCGCCGATCGCGGGCAGTCTGTCCGATCGCTATCCGGCGGGCGTGCTCGGCGGCATCGGCATGGCAATCGCAACCACCGCTCTGATCCTTTTATCCTTCCTGCCGACACACCCCGAATATTTCGACGTCGCATGGCGCATGGCGCTGTGCGGCGCGGGCTTCGGCCTGTTCCTGTCGCCCAATGCGCGGCTGATCGTCGGCTCGGCGCCGCGCGACCGGGCGGCGTCGGCGGGCGGCCTGGTTTCGACCACCCGGCTGGTCGGCCAGACGATGGGGGCGACCGGCGTCGCGACGATGCTGGCGCTGGGCGTCGGCACCAGCTTCATACCGCCGCTAATCGCTGGAGGGCTGACCATCGCCGCCGGCATTTGCAGCCTGTCGCGCTTGCGCCCCTCGATCCGCAACCCTGCGCCGCACGAGACGAGCTTCGCGCAACGCGGGGTCATGGCGGCGTCAGGCCCGCCCGAGCGACGGCATTGAGCCCGGTGAAGAATTCCTAGCGGACGACTAGGCTATTCGGGGTTGCAGGCCGCCTTCGCCAACGCCTAGAGCCCTGGGTCATGGCGAAAACGGCCTCTCCCTTCTCGTTCCGCGATTTCCGATTCTATTGGCTCGCGCGCTTTTCGACGACAGTCGCGCAGAATGCGATGGTCGTGGTGATCGGCTGGCAGGTGTACGATATCGCGCGGCGCACGATGTCGCCCAAGGAAGCCGCGTTCCAACTCGGCATGGTCGGCGTCGCGCAATTCCTGCCGCTCGCAGCACTCACCCTCATCACCGGCTGGACGGCGGATCGGATCGACCGGCGCTGGATCGGGCGGATCGTGCTGCTGGCCGAGGCGCTGTGCGCCGCGTGGCTGGCCTTGCTTGCCTGGCACGGCACGACGACTTTGGCTGCGATCTACGTCGTGGCGGTGCTGCTCGGCGTCTGCCGCGCGTTCGCCAATCCGGCGATCGGCGCGCTCGCGCCGAACCTCGTCCCACACGCGGTATTGCCGACCGCGATCGCGGCGTCCTCGATCGCGTGGCAGACCGGCGCGATCGGCGGCCCGGCGCTGGGCGGCTATCTCTACGCCGCCGCGCGGTGGCTGCCTTATACCGTTTCCGGCGGGCTGTTTCTGGTCGCGGCCGCATCCCTGATGTTCATCCGGCCGATCGCGAAGACGTCGCTCGATCGCAAGGCCAATCCGTGGCGACAGATGGTCGACGGACTTCACTATGTCCGCAAGAACCGGGTCGTGCTGGGCGCGATCAGCCTCGATCTGTTCGCGGTCCTGCTCGGCGGCGCGACCGCGATGCTGCCCATCTATGCGCGCGACATCCTCAAGGTCGGCTCGGAAGGGCTCGGTCACCTGCGCGCGGCGCCCGCGGTCGGCTCGGCGGCGATGGCCTTCTATTTCTCGGCCCGCCCGCTCCGCCACAATGTCGGTGTAAAGATGCTGATCGCGGTGGCCTTGTTCGGCGCCGCCACGATCGCTTTCGGCCTGTCGCGCTGGATGCCCTTGTCGCTCGTCTGCCTGGCGGTGCTCGGCGCGTGCGACATGCTGTCGGTCTATGTCCGCCAGTCGCTGATCCAGATCTGGACGCCCAACGACATGCGCGGCCGCGTCGGCGCGGTCTCAACGCTCTTCATCTCAGGCTCGAACGAACTCGGCGAGGCAGAAAGCGGCTTCCTAGCCGCCTTGATCGGCGCGGTGCCTGCGGTAGTGTTGGGCGGTATCGGCGCGATCGGCGTCACGATAATTTGGTCGCGCCTGTTTCCCGAACTGGTGCGCGCGCGTACATTCGAACCACCCAAGACTCTCGAAGATATCCCCGGCGAGGAGATGGCGGCATGAAGGCGAACAGCGTTCTCGAAACGATCGGCAACACCCCGCATATCCGCATCCAGCGGCTGTTCGGATCGGAAGAGGTCTGGATCAAGTCGGAGCGGTCGAATCCGGGCGGCTCGATCAAGGATCGCATCGCGCTCGCCATGATCGAGGCGGCGGAGGAATCGGGCGATCTCAAGCCCGGCGGCACGATCGTCGAACCGACCTCGGGCAATACCGGCGTCGGCCTCGCGATGGTCGCGGCGGTCAAGGGCTACAAGCTCATCCTCGTCATGCCCGAAAGCATGTCGCTCGAACGGCGCCGGCTGATGCTGGCTTATGGCGCGAGCTTCGATCTGACCCCGCGCGAAAAGGGCATGAAGGGTGCGATCGAACGCGCGCTCGAGATTATCGGCCAGACGCCGAACAGCTGGATGCCGCAGCAATTCGAGAATCCGGCCAATATCGAGGTCCATACCCGCACCACCGCGCAGGAGATCCTCAAGGATTTCGGCGACAAGCCGCTCGACATGATCATCTCGGGCGTCGGCACTGGCGGCCACATCACGGGCGTCGGCGAGGTGCTCAAGAAGGAATGGCCGAACCTGAAGGTGTTCGCGGTCGAGCCGACGCTGTCGCCGGTCATCTCGGGCGGCCAGCCCGGCCCGCACCCGATCCAGGGCATCGGCGCGGGCTTTATCCCCGCCAACCTCCACACCGGCGTGCTCGACGGCGTGATCCAGGTCGATCCCGCCGACGCCAAGGACTATGCCCGCCGCTCGGCGCGCGAAGAGGGCCTGCTGGTCGGCATCTCGTCCGGCGCGACGCTCGCCGCGATCGCGCAGAAACTCAAGGACGCGCCCGGTTCGCGCATCCTCGGCTTCAATTACGATACCGGCGAGCGCTATCTGTCGGTGCCGGACTTCCTGCCGGAATAAGGCAAGTGAACGGCTGAAGTGAAACGCTGGTTCAGCGACGGCCTGTTCCGGGCCGTGCTCCGCAATTCCAGCTATCTGGGCGCGGCCAAGCTGCTCGCGGCCCCGCTCGGGCTCGTCGCGTTGGCGTGCGCCGGCCATGGGCTGACGACGACCTTGTTCGGCCTGCTGATGGTGATCCACACCTACGCCGAAGGCGCCGGCGCGCTTGCCAAGTTCCAGACCTGGCAATTCATCATCCGCTACGGCGGCCCCGCGCTGGCCCGGGGCGACGAGAGAATCGCGCGCGACGCGATCCGCTTCTCCTTCGGCCTCGATATATCAAGCGGTCTCGTCGGCATGGTGGGTGCGGCGGTGCTGCTGCCGCTCCTCGCGGGCCGCCTCGGGCTTTCGGGCACGACGCTGACGATCGCGTTCGTTTACTGCACGCTCATCCCGACGATGACGGCGGCGACGCCCACCGGCGTGCTCCGCCTGCTCGACCGCTTCGATCTGATCGCCATGCAGCAAGTCGTGACGCCTTTGCTGCGCGCGGTCGGGGCGACCTTCTCATACTTCGCGCACCTTGGCTTTCCCGGCTTCGTCACGACCTGGTATCTGTCCGATATCGGCGGCGACCTCGTCACCTGGTTCTTCGCCGCGCGCGAACTGCGGCGGCGGGGCATGGCCGATGCGTTCCGCCCGGGTCTGTTCGGCACCGCCCGGCGCCTGCCCGATGCGTGGAGCTTCGCCTGGACCACCAATATCGGCCATTCGGTCTATGCGGCATGGGGATCGCTCAGCAACGTCGTCGTCGCCGCGATACTCGGCCCGATCGCGGCGGGTTTCTACAATATCGCGAGCACGTTGCTCGATTCGACCCGCAAGCCCGCCGATCTGCTCAGCCGCGGCTTCTATCCGGAAATCATGCGCCTCGATCCGGCGAGCAAGGCGCCCTGGCGGCTGGGACTGCGGACGGGAACGATCGCGGGGCTGATCGGGCTTCTTATGCTCGTCATCATTCTGATCGGCGGCAAGCCGCTGATCGCGCTCATATTCGGCAAGAAATATCTCGCCTCTTATGCTCTTCTGCGCCTGATGATCTGGGCCCTGGCGATTTCGATGGCGAGCTTCCCGCTCGAATCCCTGCTCTACATGGTCGGCCGCCAACGGGCGGCGCTGGCGGCGCAGATCGCCGCCACGTCGCTCTATCTCGGCGCATTGGCCTTGTTCACTTGGAGGTACGGCCTGATCGGCGCGGGCTATGCCTATCTGCTCGGCACCGCCGCGATGACGGCCTTCATGCTGCTGCCCGTGATCGGCAGCTACCGGCGTCGTGCCGAAAGCCTGGCCTCGTGAAATCTCCGGACCAGCCCCTGCCGCTGGCCAATGTGATTGCCGTCGTCGGCAGTGACGGCTCCGGCAAATCGACGCTGACGACAGATCTGGCCGCGCACCTGCGCAAAGAACGCCCGATCGCGCTGCTCTATCTCGGCCAGAGCTCAGGCAATATCCTCGACGGGATTCGCCGGCTTCCGCTGATCGGCCCTCCGATCGGGCGCTATCTGCTGCGCGGGAGCAACCGTGCCCATGCCGCGGACCGGAAACATGCATCGCCGGATATCCCCACCGCGCTGGCGATCCACCTGCTGTCGCGCTGGCGCCACCTCAAGTTCCGGCGGATGCTGGCATTGAATCGTCGCGACGTGGCGGTGATCACCGATCGCTACCCGCAGGCCGAGGTGCTGGGCTTCTATTTCGATGGCCCGGGCCTGGCCGCAACCGAGGCCACCAGGGGGATCGTCCGCTGGTTGGCGGCGCGCGAACTGCGCCTGTACGAGCGGATGGCGCGCCACGTGCCGGCGTTGGTGATCCGGCTCAACGTCGATGCCGATACCGCTTACGCGCGCAAGCCCGACCACAAATTGTCGATGCTGCGCGACAAGGTGCGTGTGATCCCGACCCTCAATTTCAATGGCGCGCACATCGTCGATCTCGACAGCCGCGCGCCCTATCCGCAGGTCCTGCAGGCGGCGTTGGCTGCGGCACGTGCTGCTGTCGGGACCGAGCAAACTTAACCTAAGTTGGCGTCCGGTCTTTATGACATTTTTACTACAAAACCGCCGCTAGCTGTCGCAAAATGCGTCTTCGGATGTCCTTCGGAGAAAGCCCATGGCGGCTAAATTCCAACGGCATAATCGGCCGGAATCGTTCCGGGTCGCAGAGCGGCCCATCGTCCACCGCGTACAGCGCGATGTGCCCCTCCCCGCAACCAGCGCGCTGGATGCGCCCCTTGCCGGGGTTGTCGCCGTCGTGGGCTGCGATGGCTCCGGCAAAACGACGTTGGCCGCTGATCTGGTTGCCGCTCTGCGCGATCACGGGGCGGTGGAACGCCGCTACATGGGGCTGATTTCCGGCGAGATGGGCGACAAGATCAAGCTTCTTCCGTTCATCGGCGTCCGCCTAGAACGGCACCTCGCCGCCAAGGCACGCCGCGCGCAGGACATGCAAAAGAAATTGCCCGGCACGTTCACCGCGATCGTGATGTACCTGCTGTCGGTATGGCGGGTCGCGAAGGTACGGCGGCTGATCCGCCTGTCGAAGAGCGGTATGGTGGTGATTGCCGAACGCTATCCGCAGTCTGAGATCCCCGGCTTCCATTTCGACGGTCCGGGCCTGACCACCGATCGCACCAGCAACTGGCTCGTCCGCAAGCTCGCGCTGCGCGAACAGAAGCTTTACGACTGGATGGCCGAACAGAGACCGGCGCTGGTCATCCGCCTGAATGTCGATGCGGACACCGCTTTCGCGCGCAAGCCCGATCATCCCCTCGCCGAACTGCGCGAAAAGACCGAAACGATGCCGCGCATCAAATATCACGGCGCCGCCGTGCACGAGATCGATTCACGCCTGCCCTATCCGCAAATGCTGGAAGCGGCGCTGCAGGCGGCCACCGCCGTAGTCGCAGCATCGAACCTGCTGGTAAGATAACGCGTACGGGGACGGCGAAGTCGCCTCCGGTATCCGCCGACATTCATACTATGAGGCTAAGGAAGATTGAGAGCTGCGACGCGGACGACATCGAGAAAGACGTCTGAAGCTAAGGCCTCAAGCAGTTCGATATCGTCGTCTGTAAAATGTCTGACCTCAGCGTGACCGGGGTTGCCAATGACGGGCGCGACGACGACCCTAATCTTTTTTTTAAAGGCTGCCGACTTAGCTTTAACCGCTGAAACTTTGGCGCAAGCAAAGGCTCCTTCAGCTCCGATTTTCTTGCTTGGCTGACTTTCGCGGAACGCAATTGCTGCTTCTCGTAAATTATCTGGTCGGGCAGCGCCATAATGCTCGATCCAAGTGACAGATAAGCCGCCTTTATCATCCGCCCTTAGCGCGAATCCCGCCGCAGATATTCCTTGAAATTGGTCAGTTATTGGATGCCGACGCTGCTTGTTCTTCGGTACGAAGCGGGTGATCGTATCGGCAAGCGGGATCGCCTTTTTAGCCGCCATGGAACCATTTATTCGCGTCGTAAGGAGCTAAAACAGCCTCCAACCTGGTAATAGCCGTTTCGCCCGCAGCGCGCTCAACTCCACCGTCGATTTTGCGGCTAAGCACCCACTTTACCCGGTCACCCGGCAGAAATTCCACAGATAGGCGGTCGCTGCCCGCCTCCCACATCGCCAGCAAATTGCCGGAAGGCATCAACGCTAAGGCTGGTGCACTGTCGATCCCAACGTACAAAATTGCGCGAACGAAAGCTTTGTATGATTCCAAAGCAAGCGGTGCGTCGCTCTCGTACCATTCTTCTAGATCATGCAGGCGATCCAGTTGAGCAAAAAACCGATCCCGCACTGCACGATCAAGGTGCATTGCAATCTTCGAAGTCCAGATTTTCGCTTGCGCTGTTGCTTCGAACAAGCGCTGTTGGACCGAATCTTGGCCCCTTATAAAACGAAAAACTCTAGGCTCTGACGCAGCACTCCGCCGTTCGACATCGAGTTTCGAAAATATCGGAATCTGGCCTTCACCAGTACCACCGTGAGACAACGGCTTAAGACGATTGAGCGAAGAGGATAAGCTTCCTGTATCCTGAGCAAACAAATACATCAGCGAAAGCTTTCCCTAGCATGTTCAGTTATCATAACTTCGAAAAGCTCGTTTTTTAATGCCCGCATATCGCTCAAGCGATTAAATATATCATCATGCTTTGAAGGCAAGCCCTCGTTAGCACCCACGTCTATATCGATTAAAAAACCCATTGTTCCAGGCACCTCCGACATCAACGTAGCTGACTGGATTACAGCCATTAGCTTGGACTCGGAAAAAACCTTATCGATCCGCCACTGATAGCTAGCGACAGGGTCAAACAAATCGGGCAGCCCCACCGTAACTGCAATGAAATCCTCATACCGAAACACGCCGCTATCGGGGTCAAGCGGGACGTCGATCCGATTGATAAATCTCAGACCTATTCGTTCAAGGGGGCGGTTCGCGCCCAATGTGGCTGCTATTTTATATTCTCGCGCAATGCGCGCGATGAATGAATCCCAACCCTCATACGGTGCTAACCGGGACCATGTTAGAGTGCATGGCTTGGCTATGAAGAGTTCGGTTTGATCACGTGACGTATGTTTCGCAACCGGCATGCGCTCAATCACATCGGCGCTGCCAGATCCCAAGTTGAGCTGAAATTTCACCTCTTCCTCGGCCGTGGTCGCGTCGTAAGTTTTCCCGATTTTTTCGGACAGCCTTAGCAATCGCTTCGCCGTCATTGGCTCCGCGTAACGAAACTCCACGATTGCCTCGATAATCGGGGGCTTTGCGTAGTTAATTTGATCCACTCCGCGGCGCTATGCGCCTCTGCCTGCGACTCTACGACGCTGGGTGATGTAGGGTGACCGAGGTTAAGTGACAACTTCTCAGCAAAGCAAATACGAAGGCGGTGCCACCCGGCTGAGAGAGAGCAACTAGAGGCCAATATGAGATTCTGACACTCACGCCCGCGGATGCGCGTGGCGATAGACGTCGAGCAGATGCGCGGTGTCGACCCCGGTATAGACCTGCGTCGACGACAGGCTGGCATGGCCGAGCAATTCCTGGAGCGAGCGCAGATCCGCGCCGCGCCCGAGCAGATGTGTCGCGAAACTGTGGCGCAGCGCATGCGGCGTGGTGCGGTCGCTTAATCCCAACCGCGCGCGCGCAGCGCGCACCGCGCGGCGGACGATATCGGCGGATAATGGCCCGCCCTTGGCGCCGCGGAATATCGGCAAATCGCGGCTCACGCCCCAGGGCGACGCCCCCAGATACGTTTCGATCGCCTCGCGCACCGGCGCCAGCAGCGGCACGACCCGCGTCTTGGCGCGCTTGCCGGTGACGATCAAAGTCTCGCCCAGCGGCAGCACCGCCCCGGTCAGCGCCATCGCCTCGCCGACGCGCAAGCCCGCGCCGTAGAGCAACAGCAAAACCGCCTTGTCGCGCAGCCCAATCCACGGCTCGCGCCCCTCGTCCTCGGCATCGTCGGCGATGGCGATCGCATCGGCGGGCGAAACCGGGCGCGGCACGCCTTTCTTGACGCGCGGTCCGCGCAGACGCGGCGGCGCGGCCGTCCCCTCCCCCTTCGCGACAAAAGCGAGGAAACCGCGCACCGCCGACAATTCGCGCGCGGCGGATGCGTTGGCGAGCCCGTCCATGCGGCGCGCGGCGAGGAAGGCGCGCAATTCGGCGGCGTCGATCGACGTGAGTTCGGGCGCACCGATCGACGCGGCGCGATGCTGTCCCAAAAATTGGATCAGGCGCCGCGCGGTGGCGCCATAGGCCCGGATCGTGTGCTCGGATCGGCGCCGGTCCGCGCGCAAATGCCTTTCCCAATCGGCCGCCTGCTGGAAGGCCGGATGGGTGTCGAGGGTCAGGGGGCGGGCCACCGCTCCAGCATATGCGAAACCGCCTGCCCCAGGAAGCGCAGCAGACGCGTGCCATGACGACCCTCGATCGTCGCCGATTCGGCCTGGCCGAGCGCGATCAGTCCACTGCCCGCAAAACTGTCGAGCCGGATCAGGGCTTCGCTGCGGATGCTCTCGCACGCCGCGCCGAACAGCGGATGGCCGCGCTCGACGCCGCGCATCTCCACCGGGCGCATGATGTCGGCCATGCGTTCGACCAGCCTCGGTTCGACCTCGCGCACGCCGTCGCGATTGGCGCGGAAGGCCTCGCCCCCCGCCTCCCACGCGAACGCCACCTCGTCGACGCGCAGCAGCATCGGCCAGCGGCAGGTGATGACGGTCGCGAGCTCGGTCGAATTATCGCAGGCGATCGCGGCGAGCACCGCCTCGTGAATCGACGAGACCGCGCCGGCATGGCCACGCGCGAAGGCGATGAGATCCTCGTTGATCTCCTCGACCTCGGACACGCGCTTGCGGAGGGTGGCGACGGCACTGACTTCGAAATCGATTCGCTGCATGAGCAGGTTTGTACGTCCGCGTCGGTTAAAGACCGGTTTGCTAAACCTATCCGAGAGATGAACGCGGCGGCGTCTTTTGAGAAAGCCGGTTCCGGCCCGCTCCCCCACCCAACCTCCCGACATGGTCATGCTGATCGGGAGGATGGGTGGGGGAGCGGGCCGGAACCGCCATAGAAAGCGCTCTTTCGCGCTTTCTCAAACGACTCTCAGATATAACCATAGGCCCGCATCAGATCGCCGCACGCTTCGTCCAGCGCCTGCAGCGCCTCCGGCTCGAGTCGGCCGATCCAGTCGCCGGCAACACCCTTGCGGAGGAAGGACGTTGGATGCTCCTCGCCCGGCTTGCGCCCGGATTGCGCCTCGAACGACGTCATGTTCGCGATCCGCTCCAGCAGCGCGTCGTCGTGGCGGACGCCGAGAAAGCGGAAGAATTTGCGGGCCTCGCCGGTCGGATCGCCGATCATGTCTTCATATTTCAGGTTGTGCAGCGTGCCGGGATGCTCGGCCACGAACGCGGCGATCGGCGCTACGCTTCGGGCCCAATCCTGGCCGCCTTCGCGGATGAACTGGACGCGCTGGGGCGTGCCTTCCGCCACGCGTTCGGCCAGGTTCGCCCGCCGCGCCTGATGCATGCGCGCCAGCGCCACATCGCGCGGATCGCGCACGATATTGATGAATCGCGCATGCGGAAACAGCCGCAGCAAGGCCGGCAGACTAGCGGTGTAGCGCGGCGTCTTGTCGCCGATCCACCGCACCTCCGCCCCCGGGCTGCGCGTCATCAGCCGGCTCAGGACGAAGCTGCGCACCAAGCGATCGAGGTCTTCCTGTTCGATCGGCGGGTAATAAGGCTGTCCTTCATAAACGCGGTCGGCGACCAGGCCCAGATGCGCCGCATAATCGCGCATCACCTGGGCGAGCGGCACGGTGAACCGTTCGATGAAGTGCCCTTCGCCGGAACATTGAATCTGGGGATGCGCATCCAGCACGCGCTGCAGCCAGGTCGTGCCCGATTTGGGCGCACCGCATACGAATAAAAGCTGCTTTTCCGCCATGGGCCCCCGCGCGCGTGAGGCGAACCTCTAACCGCGGGGGACCGAGCGACACAAGGCCGTCGACGCTCAGCGCATCAGCACAAGCTCTTCCGCCATCGTCGGGTGCAGCGCGATCGTATCGTCGAACGCCTGCTTGGTCAGGCCCGCCTTCACCGCGATCGCCGCCGCCTGGAGGATTTCCGGGGCGTCGGGCCCGATCATGTGCAGGCCGAGCACGACGTCCGTGTCGGGATGCACCACCATCTTGTAGAGCGCACGCTCGTTGCGGCCGGCCAGCACATTCTTCATCGCCCGGAAATCGGACGTGAAGACCTTCACCGACCCATATTTCTTGCGCGCGCGGCTTTCGGTCAGGCCGACGCCGGCCATCGGCGGATGGCTGAACACGGCCGAAGGCACATTGTCGTAATCGACGCGGTGCGGCTTGTTGCCGAAAATCGTGTCGGCGAAGGCCTGGCCCTCGCGGATCGCCACCGGAGTCAGCTGGATGCGGTCGGTCACGTCGCCGACCGCGTAAATGCTGTCGCAGGTGGACTTGTTGTCGTCGTCGACCTTGATCGCGCCTTTGTCGTTCAGTGCGACGTCGGCGGTCTCCAGCCCCAGATCGGTCAACGGCCGGCGGCCGGTGGCGAACATGACGACGTCGCACGGCAGCGGATCGTGATTGGCGACGTGGACCAGCAGCGAGCCGTCCTCCTTTTTCTCGATCTTCTGGATTTCCGCATGGAATTTGAAGTCGATGCCCTTGCCGCTCGAAATCTGCAGCAGCCGGTCGCGGATCTGCTCGTCATAACCGCGCAGGATCACGTCGGTACGGTTGATCAGCGTCACCTGCGATCCGAATTCGTGGAAAATGCCCGCGAATTCGTTGGCGATATAGCCCGCGCCCGCGATCACGATCCGCTTCGGCAGCTCGTCGAGGTGGAAGGCCTCGTTCGAGGTGATGCCATATGTCTTGCCCGGAATGTCGGGGATATCGGGCTTCGCGCCGGTCGCGATCAATATATATTTGGCGGTGACGGTGCGTCCGCTCGCGAGCTTGACCGCGTGCGGCCCGGCCACGATCGCGCGCTCCTGGATCAGCTCGACCTTGTTGTTCGCGAGCGTCTCGCCATAGATGCTCGAGACACGCGATACCTCGGCCAGGACATTGTCGCGCAGCGTCTTCCAGTCGAATTCGCAGTCGGGCACCTTCCAGCCGAACCGGCGCGCGTCGGCCAGATCCTCGGCGAAATGCGCGCCGTAGACGAGCAGCTTCTTGGGCACGCAGCCGCGGATGACGCAGGTGCCGCCGACGCGATATTCCTCGGCGATCGCGACCTTGGCGCCATGGCCGGCGGCGATGCGCGAGGCGCGCACCCCGCCCGATCCTGCGCCGATCACGAACAGGTCTACGTCATAATCCGCCATGAAAATGCACCCGGAAGGAGTTCTTGCCCGCGATGTAGGGATGCGGGTGCGCACCGGCAAATGCGAAAGCTCGGTCAATCTGATCGTTTATGCCACCGATCGGCGGCCCGGATCAGGGCTTGTCGAGCGTTGCGAGATAGGCCGCGATCCTGGTGGCCTGATCCGACGTCAGGCCAAGATCGGGCATGGCCGTCCCCGGCAAGACCTGCTGCGGATGCATCAGCCAGCGTACCATGTTCGGCGCATTGTTCGGCAGCTTGCCGGCAATCAGGGGGCGCTTGGCGACGCCCTTGAGCGACGGGCCGATGTCCCCGAACGCACCCGGCACGCCGGGTATGACATGACAGGACGAACATTGCGCCGACATGACGCCCTTTGCCTGCGCAAAGGGATCGGCGGCCTGGGCGGCGAAGGGGATCAGAACGAAAAGAGGGATCAGACGGCGCATCGTAACTCCCATGTCAAAGTCCGGCGTCGGCCGCGATGATCCGGGCAATGCCCGACCAGTCGATATCCTCGCCTTCCCGCGCGATGGTCGAAAGTAGGTGATCGCGCAACACCGCCAATACAGGCATCGGCACACGGGCGTCGGTTGCCGCCTGGCTGACGAGATTCATGTCCTTCAGTCCCAACGGCGCGGCGAAGCCGGCCGGATGAAACGCCTCCTTCACGAGAATATCGCCATAGGTCTGGTAGACCGGCGCGCCGAACAGGCTGCCGGTCAGCACTTCGAGCAGCTTCGCCTTGGGTACCCCGCCCTTCTCGCCCAGCGTCATCGCTTCGGCGAGCGACTCGATCGTCGCGAGAATGAGGAAATTGCCGCACAGTTTCACGAGATTCGCGGCCGGCGGGTGATCGCCGATCGTGAAGCTCTTCTGGCCGATCGCGTCGAACAGGGGTTGGCAGGTCGAAAGAGCATCGGCCGGTCCGGCGGCGGCGATAAACAATTTGGCGGCCTCGGCTGCAGCCGGCCGGCCGAATACGGGTGCGGCTATGAGGGCAGAGCCATGCTCGGCATGCGCCTTGGCGAGCCGCTCGGCCAGCGGCAGGCCAATCGTGCTGTGCGAAACATGGATCGCCTTCGCCGATGCGGACAGGATGCCGTCCGGGCCGAACGTCACCGCCTCGACCGCTTTGTCGTCGGCAAGCATGGTATGAACCACCGCGCCGCTGGCGGCTTCCGCCGGCGTCGCCGCGCGCTTCGCGCCTTCCCCCACCAAGGCATCGGCCTTACCGGGCGAGCGGTTCCAGACGGTAACCTCGTGGCCGGCCTTGATCAGGTTGCGCGCGATCGCGCTGCCCATATTGCCGAGGCCGATAAAGCCGATCTTCATGACGCTCCTCCACGGAAAAGGTCGAGTCGGCTTTCGCCGGAGCGGCCCAAAAAATCCAGAGGCTTGGCTTGTTCCTCGATAAAGCGGGCTCGGTTCACCGTCGCCCGACGGATTAGTGGGCCGAAGCGATTTTCCTGAGTGCCGCGATCAGGCGGTCCACCTCTTCGGCCGTGCTGTAATGGCACAGGCCGATCCGGATCAGGCCGCCAGCCTCCTCCAACCCGAGCCGGGCGATCACCTCGACCGCATAGAAATGGCCCGACCAGACGAAGATATCCTGTTCCGCCAGCGTCGCCGCGACCGCGTCGGGGTGATGGCCCTCGATCGTGATTGCGAAGGTCGGAACGCGGCCGTCCATCGTCGGCCGGCCCCACACTTTGAGCCCGGGGATCGTGGCGAAACCCGCCAGCATCCGCGCGCCCAGTTCCTGTTCGTAGGCGATGCACGCCGTCATCGCCGCGCGCAGCCGCTCGGGCCGGCTGTTGGCATCCGAGAAATGGCCGCCGAGCCAGTCGAGATAGTCGATCGTGCCGAGCACGATCGACTGCGCCTCGAACGACGGCGTACCGGTTTCGAAGCGATGCGCGGGCGGATTGGCATCGGCGGGGCGGACTTTATAGGCCTCGATCTCCGCCAGAACCTCCGCTTTGCCCCACAGCACGCCCTGATGCGGCCCGAAGAATTTGTAGGGCGAACAGGCCAGGAAATCGCAGCCGAGATCGCGCACATCGGTCGGCACGTGCGGCACCGACTGGACCGCGTCGACGAACAACAGAGCCTGCGACCCTGCCTTCACGATCGCAGCGATCCTCTTGATATCGTTCAATGTGCCCAACGCATTGCTGGCACCGCCGACCGCGACCAGACGCGTACGCGGCGACAGCAGGCCCGACAGGCCACCCAGGTCGAGCAGGCCCGTATCGGGATCGAAATCGATCCATTTGACGATCATCTTGCGGTCGCGCGCGACCAGCAGCCAGGGCGCGACATTGGCGTCGTGATCGAGATGCGTCAGGACCAGCTCGTCGCCCTCGTCCCAATCGCGCGAGATCGCGCGCGACAGGGCCAAGGTCAGCGACGTCATATTCGGCCCGAACGCGATCTCGCCCGGATCGGCATCGAGCAGATCGGCCACCGCCTGATGCGCGGCGTCGCTCAGCGCATCGGTTTCGCGCGAGGTGACGAAGGCGCCGCCGGAATTGGCGGTGCCGCTGGTGAGATGCTCGACCATGCGGTCGATCGCGTCCTGGCAGATCTGCGTCCCGCCCGGCGCGTCGAAATAGATGCGCCGCCTGTCGCCCCTCGCCAGCGCCGGAAAGCGCGCCCGCACCGCATCGATCGGAAAGTCCACACGCTGCTCCTGAATCGCTCTCGCCCTGATTGGCCTGATCGGGCAGTTACCGGGTCATGAGCAAGCCCCTGCCCACCGAATTCTGGACGCAGCCGGTCGTCCCGCTGGCGCGCGCACTGATCGGGGTCACCTTGCTGGTCGACGGCGTCGGCGGGATCATCACCGAGACCGAGGCCTATGATATCGACGAACCCGCCAGCCACGCCTTCGGCGGCCCGCGCGGGCGCAACCTCGTCATGTTCGGCCCGGTTGGCCACGCATACGTCTACAAGATCTACGGCATCCACTGGTGCCTGAATTTCGTCGGCGGCGCGCATCAGGGCAGCGCAGTGCTGATCCGCGCGCTCGAGCCGACCCATGGCATCGACCGGATGATCGCCCGCCGCGGCCTCGCCGATCCCCGCACCTTGTGCAGCGGCCCCGGCAAGCTCGCGCAGGCACTAGCCATCGACCATGCGCTCAACGGCGCCCCGCTCGACCGGCCGCCCTTCGCGTTGACTATGGGCGAGCCGCCGGAGATCGTCGTCGGCCCACGCATCGGCATCACCAAGGCGGCCGATCTGCCCTGGCGGTTCGGCCTGCACGGATCGCGATACTGGAGCCGCGCGTTCCCCAAAGCCTGATCGTCGTCGTTGGGGGCGCGGAGCGCGTCCGACGATGGCGTGAATCAGGCTCTCAACGGAATGCACATGGCTGACGCTTACGATCTCGACCGCTTCCTGAAGGCGCAGGAAGAAACCTACGACACCGCGCTCGGAGAACTGCGTACGGGTCGCAAGCAAAGTCACTGGATCTGGTTCGTCTTCCCGCAGCTTGCCGGACTCGGCAGCAGCCCGACCGCGCAGCATTATGCGATCAGATCTCTGGAGGAGGCGCAGGCCTATCTCGCCCACCCGATCCTCGGCGGGCGCCTGCACGAAAGCCTCAAGGCGCTGCAATTGCTCGAGCCGACCAGCGCGGAATCGGTGTTCGGATCGCTCGACGCAATGAAGTTCCGCTCTTCACTCACCCTGTTCGCCGAGGCCGACGGCGACCCGATCGTCGAAGCCGCGCTCGACCGCTGGTTCGGCGGACAAAGGGACGAAACAACGCTGCAGCTTCTCGGACGCGCCTGATCGTCTAGGCTAGGGCCATGCTGTATCGATTCGCCCTGCTTCTCAGTTTGCTGGCCGCGCCCGTGCTGGCGCAGACGCCGCCCGCTCCGCCGGCGCCGGGTCCGGCCATCGTCAAGCCGGTCCCCGCCACGGTCAAGGTCGCGCTGGAGACCAGCCTCGGCACGATCATGATCGCGGTCGAGGTCGAGCGCGCGCCGCTCACCGCCGCCAATTTCCTGCGCTACGTCGATCAGAAGCGCCTCGACGGCACCTCTTTCTACCGCGCCGATCCGATCCAGGCCGATTTCGGGCTGATCCAGGGCGGCACGCGCAACGACCCCAAGCGCGTGTTGAAGCCGATCGCCAACGAACCCACCAGCAAGACCGGGCTCAGCAACAAGGACGGCGCGATCTCGATGGCGCGCGGCGGGCCTGGTACGGCTACCGGCGATTTCTTCATCATCGTCGGAGACATGAACGCGCTCGACGCCAAGCCCGATCAGCCGGGTGACAATGAGGGTTATTCCGTCTTTGGCCATGTGATCGACGGCATGGACGTGGTCCACAAGATCATGGTCTCGCCGACCGATCCCAATGCCGGCGAAGGCGTGATGAAGGGGCAGATGCTCCTGCCCAAGATAGTCATCGTCCACGCGCATCGCGTGAGCTAGAAGGCTATATGGGCGCTCCATCATCCCCCGATTTCGGCGGGCGCGAGGAGCAGATGTTCCCAACGCTCACCGCCCAACAGATCGCCGCCGCGCGCCGCTTCGCGAGCGGCGAACCGCAGCGTTTCGACGCCGGCACGGAGATGTTCGGCGTCGGTGTGCGCAACACCCCCGCCTGGCTGGTGCTCGAAGGCGCGATCGACGTCGTGCGGCGCGACGGGCTCGGCCATGAATCGGCGATCGTCACCCACCATGCCGGGCAATTTTCGGGCGAGATCAGCCAGCTTGGCGGGCGCTCCTCGCTCGCGGCGGGCATCGCCGGCAAGCAGGGCTGCCTCGCCGTGCCGTTCGACGCGGCCCATCTGCGCGCGTTGCTGATCGGCTCGGCCGACCTGGGCGAGCTTTTGATGCGCGCCTTCATCCTGCGCCGGGTCGGTCTGATCAATGCCGACAATGTCGGATCGATCCTGGTCGGCACGCCCGATCATCCCGATCTGGTACGGCTCACCGGCTTCCTGACGCGCAACGGCTATCCCCATTCGGTGATCGATATCGACACCGACGAGGGCCACGAACTGATCGATCGGCTCGCGGTGCAGCTGGACGATCTGCCGCTGATGATCTGCCCCAACGGCACCGTGCTCAAACAGCCCACCGACAGCGACGCCGCGATCTGCCTCGGCATGACGCCCGAGCTCGATCCCGCCAAGGTCTACGATGTCGTCGTCACCGGCGCGGGCCCGGCCGGCCTCGCCACCGCCGTCTATGGCGCGTCCGAGGGCCTGTCGGTGCTCGTGCTCGACACGCGTGCCTTCGGCGGTCAGGCGGGTGCGTCGGCGCGGATCGAGAATTATCTCGGCTTCCCGACCGGCATTTCCGGCCAGGCGCTGGCCGGGCGCGCCTACACCCAGGCAACCAAGTTCGGCGCCGAACTCGCCATCCCGCTTTCGGCCGAGCATCTCCATTGCGACGACGACGCCAGCAAGGACGGCTTCCGCCTCGACCTCAACAATGGAATGACCGTCAAGGCGAAGACGGTCGTGATCGCGTCGGGTGCGCGCTACCGGCGGCCCGAGGTCGACAAGCTCGAGGAATTGGAAGGCGCGGGCATTTCCTATTGGGCCTCGCCGATCGAAGCCAAATTATGCGCGGGCGAGGAGATCGCCTTGGTCGGCGGCGGCAATTCGGCGGGCCAGGCCTGCGTGTTCCTCGCCCCGCAGGTCGAGAAGCTCAACATGATCGTACGCCGCCCGCTCGAGGACACGATGTCCAAATATCTGATCGACCGGATCAAGGCCTTGCCCAATGTCGAACTGCACATCGGCAAGGAAGTGATCGCCTTGGACGGCGATCGCGCCAGCGGACTGCAGGGCGCGACCTTCCGCTGCAAAACCACCGGCAAGGAGCATCATTGCGCGCTCAACCACCTGTTCCTGTTCATCGGCGCGGATCCCAATACCGACTGGCTCGACGGCTGCGTCGACTTGGATGACAAGGGCTTCGTCGTCACCGGCAACCATGGCGGCGCCCCGCTCGAAACCAGTCGCAAGGGTGTGTTCGCAGCCGGCGACGTCCGCTGCGGATCGACCAAACGCGTCGCCGCCGCGGTCGGCGAAGGCGCCGCCGTCATCGCCCAGATCCATGCTTATCTGGGCGCAGAGACGACGACCGCCTGACGCCTGGAAATCACTGCGGATCCGCTGCGCTACCCGAACCGCTATCGTTCCTGCGGCCCCCCAGCAGATTGGGCGCACCCGGCGCCGGTTTAAGCGTATTGGGATCCAGTCCGCGATTCCAGTCTCGGGTCGACGACAGACCGCCGTCGGGCGCGATGGAACGTCCGCCACCGGGTGCGATAGACTGACCGCCGCCCGGCGCGGTCGAGCGTCCACCACCCGGTGCGATCGAGTTGCACCCACCCGGACCGATCGAGTTCGGGATGCAATTCTTCCAGCTCTGGGCATTGGCGGCCGTTGCGCCACCGGCGATCGCCAACAGGCCGATCAGAAGTTTCGCTTTCACTGTTTGTTTCCTCCCGCGCCAGCCGTTGCCGGTCCTTTGTTGCTTTTGCCAGAATACGCGGCGCCCAGAGGAGCACCAGTTTTTATCCAGGGATGATGATCGTCACCATTCACGGTGCGAACATCGGCATGTGACAGATCGATCGCTATGCCGCCGGTCTGTGCGAGTTCCTTCGTATCGAGCTTGAGCCAGCGCGGCGTGCAGGTGCGCGGCAACCACCGATCGCTGACCGCGATATCGGCCCACGCGCACGCCTTCTGGAATTGCACCAAATCGAGCCGGTACGGGCTGCGCGTCGCCAAGATATGCCAGTTGCGCCCGCCCCGGTTGAGCGCGGCCACACACACGTCGCGCGTGCAGCGCGCACCCGGCAGGTCGTCGAGGTCGAGCGCGGTCGCCAGCACGCCCGATCCTTCGGCGAATTGCTGGCGCACATAATCCTTGGCGCGCGGTCGCAGCAGATGAAGCGCACCGTCGGGCGTGCGCACCGCGAGATGCTTGCCGTCGCCGGTGATGAGCAGGTCGGGCGGCGGCGTCAGCAGCGCCCAGACCGCGCCGATCACGAACGGGACAATCCCCAGCCGCCGCATCCGCGTCCGCCACAAGGCAACCCACAATCCGCCCCCGACCATCAGCAGGAAGGCGCCGAGCGGCATCGACGGCAGCGAGGCGACCGCACCCGGCAGGGCTGACACGGTCCGCGCCATCCACAACAGGAAAGTCAGCCCCTTCCCCGCCAGCCACCAGAAGGGCGCGCCCACGCCGGCAATGTCGAACAGCAAAGCCAGTGCCTCGAGCGGCATGATGACGAAGGTGGTGAGCGGGATCGCGACGATATTGGCGAGCGCGCCATAAAAGCCCGCGCGGTGGAAATGATAGATCGCGATCGGCGCCAGCGCGGCCTCGACCAATATGCCGGTCGCGAGCAGCCCGGCCAATTCGCGCAACAGCTTCCGACCCACCCCCTCGTCCCGCTTGAGCAAAAGCGCGCGCAGCTTCGGATGCTCATGGAAGGCGATGATCGCAGTCACCGCCGCGAAACTGAGCTGGAAGCTTGGGCCGACCAAAGCCTCGGGCCGGAACAGCAATACGATCAGCGCGCCGGCGGCGACCATCCGCAACGTCATCGCCTCGCGTCCGAGCGCGATTCCGCCCAGCACGAGCAAAGCCGCCACGCACGACCGCACCGTCGGCACCTGCGCGCCTGACAGCAAGGTATAGGCGATCCCCGCCAGCGCGCCCGCCGCCGCCGCGATCAGCAGCAGGTTCGCGCGCAACGCCAGCCAGCGCGACAAGGCCAGCAGCCGCAGCACGAGGAACATCGTCGCCGCCACCACCGCCGTCACGTGCAGCCCGCTGATCGACAGCAGATGCGCGAGGCCCGAGCGGCGGAAGGCGTTGTTGTCGTCGTCGCTGATCGCGCCGACATCGCCGGTGACGAACGCCGCGGCGACGCCGCCTTCGCTCCCGGCCAGCCGCTGCTGGATATGATGGGTCAGGGCCAGTTGCCGGCCCGCGAGCCAGCGCATGAAACCCCCGCTCCCGGGCGGTGGCGGGGTGACCGTCACTACCCCCATCGCCTTGCCGGTCGCGCCTATGCCCTGGAACCAGGCGACTTTCGCGAAATCATAGGCGCCCGGCAAAGGCGGCCCGGGTGGCGGCTCCAGCCGTACCCGCGTCGCGATGCGCGCGCCCGGCAGCAGCCCCGATGGTGCGCCCTGCTGGTCGAGGTTGATCCGCGCCTTGGGCGGCAGGCCCGGTCCGGGATCGAGCGCCACCACCAGCCTGATCTTGCCGCGCGCGGGCAGCGGATCGACCTCGACGATCCGCCCGGCCACCGCCGCGATCACCGGCCGGCCGAGCTTGGGCGCGGCGACACGCTCGCTGCGCAGCCACGCCAGCCCGCAACCCAATCCGGCGAACAGCAAGAAAATCGCCAGGGCGCGGACGGCGCGGCCCTTGATGCCCAGCGCCAGCGTCAGCCCGCCGACACCCAGCGCGACGGTCAGAAATAACACCCACCAGTGCGGCTCCGGCAATCCGAACCAGGCGGCTATTCCCACGCCCAGCGCGATCGGCACCCACAGCGCCAATTGGTCGCGCTCGGCCTCCAGCCAGCCCTCGATCCGCGCCATCAGGTGCCGCGAATGCGTCCAGATGCGTCCCCGGCCCGTTTGTGGGGTCCGGAGCGCTATGCTAGGGGCGCTCACCATTTCACCGGCCATGGCCAAATCTTGGGAGACAGGCGCTTTGGGCGCAAGCACCGCCGTGAGCGGCGAGGTCGTGACGCGGTTCGCGCCCTCCCCCACCGGCTTCCTCCATATCGGCGGCGCCCGCACCGCGCTCTTCAACTGGCTGTATGCCAAGCATATGGGCGGCAAGTTCCTGCTGCGCATCGAAGATACCGATCGCGCGCGTTCGACTCAGCCCGCGATCGAGGCGATCCTCGACGGCATGACCTGGCTCGGTTTGGATTGGGATGGCGACGTCGTCTACCAGTTCGAGCGCGCGAAGCGGCATGCCGAGGTCGCGCAGGCGATGCTCGACAGCGGCCATGCCTATCGTTGCTACGCCACCGCCGAGGAGCTGGAAGCGATGCGCGCCGCGCAGCGCGCCGCCAAATCGCCAATGCGCTATGACGGCCGCTGGCGCGATTGCGCGCCCGGCGCGGAGCAGGAGGGCAAGCCGTTCGTCGTCCGCCTGCGCGCCGAGCAGGAAGGCGAAACCACCATCGTCGATCGCGTCCAGGGCGCGGTCACCGTCCAGAATGCCGAGCTCGACGACATGGTCCTGCTCCGCTCGGACGGCACGCCGACCTATATGCTCGCGGTCGTGGTCGACGATCACGACATGGGTGTCACCCACGTCATCCGCGGCGACGATCATCTCAACAACGCTTTTCGCCAGATGGGAATCATCCGCGCGATGGGCTGGCCCGAGCCGGTCTATGCCCATATCCCGCTGATCCATGGGGCGGACGGCGCCAAGCTTTCCAAGCGCCACGGCGCGCTCGGCGTCGATGCCTATCGCGACGAGATGGGCATGCTGCCGGAAGCGGTGAACAATTATCTGCTCCGCTTGGGCTGGGGCCATGGCGATCAGGAGATCATCACGCGCGATCAGGCGGTCGAGTGGTTCGATCTCGACGCGGTCGGCCGCGCGCCCGCGCGGTTCGACATCAAGAAATTGGAGAATCTCAACGGCCATTATCTGCGCGAGGCGGACGATGCCCGGCTGGCCGGATTGGTGGCCGCCAAATATGGTGACGACATAGGTCCGGAAGGGGCCGATTTGTTGCGCCGCGCCATGCCGTTTTTGAAGGTACGTGCCAAATCTATCAATGAGATAGCCGACGGCGCGAGCTTCCTGTTTCGCACCCGCCCGTTGGACGTGGACGAGGCCGCCGGGAAGCTGCTAGAGGACGGCGCTCGCCAGCTTCTGGCGCGCGCCCGGGATGCGCTTTCGGCCGTCGCGGACTGGAGCGTTCCCGCGCTCGAGGCCGCGATCCGTGAAGTGGCGGAGGAAGCCCAGATCGGCCTCGGCAAGGTCGCGCAGCCGTTGCGCGCCGCTTTGACCGGCCGGACGACTTCTCCGGGTATCTTTGACGTTCTGGCTTTGCTCGGTCGCGAGGAGAGTCTGGCGCGGCTTTCGGATCAGGTCGATCCGGCGGCGGGGAATTGATGGAGTTAGGTGGAATGGCCGACAGCACGATCAGCATCGGTGGCAAGGATTATAATTATCCGGTGCTCAAGGGCAGTACGGGTCCGGACGTCATCGACATCCGCAAGCTCTACGGCCAGACCGGCGCCTTCACCTACGATCCCGGTTTCACCTCGACCGCGAGCTGCGAGAGCGGCCTGACCTATATCGACGGCGATGCCGGCGTGCTGCTCCACCGCGGCTATCCGATCGACCAGCTCGCCGAACAGTCGAGCTTCCTCGAAGTCGCCTATCTGATGATCCACGGCGAATTGCCGGACGCGGACGAGCTCGACACGTTCATCCACACGATCACGCGCCACACGATGGTGCATGAGCAGCTCGCCAGCTTCTTCTCGGGCTTCCGCCGCGATGCGCACCCGATGGCGGTGATGGTCGGCGTGGTCGGCGCCTTGTCGGCTTTCTACCCCGATTCGACCAACATCACCGATCCCCGCCAGCGCATGATCGCGATGCACCGGCTGATCGCGAAGATGCCGACGATCGCGGCGATGGCGTACAAATATTCGGTCGGGCAGCCGTTCGTCTACCCGCGCAACGATCTGTCCTACACCGCCAATTTCCTGCGCATGACGTTCAGCGTGCCCGCCGAGGAATATCATCCCGATCCGGTGATCGTCGACGCGATGGACAAGATCTTCATCCTCCACGCCGACCACGAACAGAATGCCTCGACCTCGACCGTGCGTCTCGCCGGTTCGTCGGGCGCCAATCCGTTCGCGTGCATCGCCGCCGGCATCGCCTGCCTGTGGGGCCCGGCGCATGGCGGCGCCAACGAGGCCGCGCTCAACATGCTGCGTGAGATCGCGACCGTCGACCGCATCCCCGAATATATCGCGCGGGCCAAGAACAAGGACGATCCGTTCCGGCTGATGGGCTTCGGCCACCGCGTCTACAAGAATTTCGATCCGCGCGCGAAGGTCATGCAGAAGACCGCCGCCGACGTACTCGAAAAGCTCGGCGTCAAGGATCCGATCTTCGACGTCGCGCGCGAGCTCGAGCAGATCGCGCTCAAGGACGATTATTTCATCGAGAAGAAGCTCTACCCGAACGTGGATTTCTATTCGGGCGTGATCCTGTCGGCGATCGGCTTCCCGACGACGATGTTCACCGTGCTGTTCTCGCTCGCCCGCACCGTCGGCTGGGTCGCGCAGTGGAACGAGATGATCTCGGATCCCGAGCAGAAGATCGGCCGCCCGCGCCAGCTCTACACCGGCCCGACCGAGCGCGATTACACCCCGATCAAGGGGCGCTAAGGTTAAAGCCCTCTCCCGCCTTTGCGGGAGAGGAAGGGCCCCACCGCGAAGCGGTGGGAAGGGTGAGGGTCTTCTTCTACCGTTTGTGCTGACAGTAGAAGAAGACCCTCACCCAACCCTCTCCCGCTCGCGGGAGAGGGCTTATAGCTCGGGAACTACCGCCGCGCCGGCTCCTGGCCCGCGAACGACGCGAAGCCCAGCATCGCGACCGCGACGAACACGAACGCGATCAGCGTGCTGTCGAAGCGCGGGCTGAGCCATTCGGCCGCCCCGTAGACGATCAGGAAAGCGGCGATCGCGAGCAGGCCCTGACGGATCAGGCCGCCGACGCTCCGTTGCGGCCGGGTACCGCGCGCACCATCGACCATGTGCCGCACCTGGGTCAGCTGGCTCGCGGCGAAACCCGCTTCCAGCGCGCCCGTCTCGGCCTCGGCCACGCTCGCATCGCGCAGCCGATAGGTCACCGCATAGCGGCGCAGCGCCTCCAGCCGGACATCGGCCAGGTGGTGCGGCGCCTCGATGCCGAACAGCAGGCGGAGCAGGCGCGAATGGGTGTGACGCGGACGCAGGCTCCACAGTGGATCCGTGCGCGACAGCAACACGACCAGACGTTCCTGCGACTCGAGCCTCCGCGCGACCGGCGCTACTCCGGCAACCGCAAAGGGATAATCGGCGGTGAAATCGAGATAGGCCATGATCGCCTCCGTGCGCTCGGCTCTCCATCAGCCGATGAAAGCGGGATAGTCCCGCCCGGAGAGTCGCGGGAGACGAAACAATGCCAATGCACTGTTGCCAAATCTTGCAGCTAAGCGCCGCTTTTTGAACCAGCCTAGCGCGAACGAAAATCCACCCGTCACCCCGGACTTGTTCCGGGGTCCACTCGGCGGCGAGGCGCCTGCCTCCCGGTGGATGCTGAAACGAGTTCAGCATGACGGGTATGGTTTGGCCGAATACCGCGCCCGAAAATCATTCGCCCACGCGCTCAGTCGCCCCTCCGCAATCGCCGCGCGCAATCCCGCCATCACCTGCTGATAGAACCACAGATTATGTTCGGTCAGCAGCATCGCCCCCAGCATCTCGCCCGCTTTGGTGAGGTGGTGGAGATAGGCCATGCTCCACCCCGCGATCGGCGAGTCCGGATCGAGCGGCGCCAGATCCTCCGCCCACTTCGCGTTGCGGATATTGACCGGCCCGTCCCAGGTGAAGGCCTGGCCGTTGCGCCCCGACCGCGTCGGAAGCACGCAATCGAACATGTCGATCCCGCGCTCGACCGCGCCGACGATGTCGTCGGGCTTGCCGACCCCCATCAGGTAACGCGGCCTGGCCTCATCCAATTGGCCCGGCGCATAATCGAGACAGGCGAACATTGCCGCCTCCCCTCGCCCACCGCGAAGCCCGCCGACCGCATAACCGTCGAAACCGATCCCGAGCAGAGCATCCGCCGACGCCTTGCGCAGGCCCTCATCGAGCGCCCCCTGCTGGATGCCGAAGATCGCGGCGGCTTCAGCATGCGGCCCGCCCGCATCGAACGCCGCGCGGCTGCGCTTCGCCCAGCGCATCGATCGCTCCATCGCCGCCGTCTGCACCTCGCGCGTCGACGTCGTCGGCACCAGTTCGTCGAACGCCATCACGATGTCCGATCCCAGCAGCCGCTGGATCTCGATCGACCGCTCGGGGCTCAGCATATGCGCCGATCCGTCGAGATGGCTCTTGAACGACACGCCCTCCTCGGTGCGCTTGGTCAGCGCGGACAGGCTCATCACCTGATAGCCGCCGCTGTCGGTCAGGATCGGTCTTTCCCAGCCCGAAAAAGCATGCAGCCCGCCTAATTTCGCCACGCGCTCCGCCCCCGGGCGGAGCATCAGGTGATAGGTATTGCCCAGGATGATGTCCGCGCCGGTCGCGCGCACCTCGGCCGGCCGCATCGCCTTGACCGTGCCGGCGGTACCGACCGGCATGAAGGCGGGCGTGCGGATCGTGCCGCGCCGCATCGCGATCTCGCCGGTGCGCGCCTTGCCGTCGGTGGCGTGGATGGTGAACTGAAAACGGGGGTTCATTTGACGAGCCCTAAAGCTTGATCGCCCGTGCTTCCACCCGCTGGAGCATAAATCAGCGACGGCCGCTTTCGACCCATAATCGGCGTTGGGTAGAAGATGTGCGGTTCCCGATTGCGGACACTTGCAGAGAACTTTAGGATGTGAGGATGATCGTTACCGGCGCAAACGATGAGGTTGTATTTGCCGCCGTCCCAGGCGAACAGATTTCAGAGAGAGCGGCGCTCAAGCGGGCATGCCGATCCATGAAGTATTGTATCGCTTCGGTTATACTGACGCTTAGTTTGTCCACCGACGGCGGAGCATCGGCACCTCTAGCATTCATATCAACCGGAAAATGGACGCTCACTGGCAACGACGGCCAATGCTTTCTGACTCACGCATTTTCAGATGGTACAAGCACATCGACCCTGCGGATCGACCAATTTCCCCGTCAGTACGGCTTCCGAACCACCATAATATTCGAGCATCCGAGGGGTGCCCATATAGTTGTATCTGCAAAAATCGGGCTTGATGGAAACGAAAAGACACGACGCATTGAGAGTACCGAAATATTTAATGAAAGCGATGGCCTCCATCGTGTCTATCGGACATTTCTGCGCCCCGACGATTTTGATCGGGCGGCGAAGAGTGGATATTTGTTCGTGATGCCGTCGGGAAATGTTGGGTTGCAGATACCGGTTCCCCAACTGACTGAGGCTATTATTGCACTGCGTCGATGTGAACAGGCTTTGATAGAGGCATCTGGCCTCCCGCCCGAAGAGATGAGGCGCATTAAGTCTTTCCCCGAGCCTAATGGTCACATTGTTAAAGAGCGTTTTGAACAAATACCCCTCGAAAAGAACGCTGATCCAGAGGACGTGGCTGTTTCCCGGGGCATTATCGATGGGCGCGGTGTTACTGTTAGCTGCGAAGTAATTCACCGCGCCAAAAGCGAGACCCTAAATGTCGAAGCCTGCCGTCGCATTATGAACATGAAATTTGATCCGGCGATAGACGTAACTGGCAATCCTGTTTCCGCACCATTTTTCATTGAAGCTGGATGGCCAATGCCTAGCTCAAGCTTGGCTGGATTCAAATTTTAACGACCCTTATTGAAGGTCAGCGCTTCAAATCGGCCGATCCGAAATCCACCCAATACCGGACGCAAGAATCTGCTCGCCCTTCAGCTAATCCACTTCCAGTCCGACGCGCTCTGACGGCAGCCGCCGTCCTTCGCGCCGGTCCACGCGCGGCCATGCACGAAGCGCCCCGTCGGCGCGCTGGTCGGCTTGCCGTCGCGCAGCGCGAAGCCGCCGTTCACCAGCACGTCCTGCATGCCCGTCGCGAGCTGGGCCGGCTTGTCGTAGGTCGCATGGTCCGCGATCGTCGCCGGATCGAAGATCACGACGTCGGCATAATAGCCGGTCTTGAGCATCCCGCGGTCGGCGATCGAAAGATTCTGCGCGGGCAGCGCGCTTAATTGCCGGATCGCCTGCGGTAGCGTCAGATCGTGCGTCTCGCGGACATAATGGCCGAGCACGCGCGCGAAATTGCCGTAGGCGCGCGGATGGTTGTGCGCGAGCAGGAACACGCCTTCCGGCGCGGGCGCGGCCTCGTCCGATCCGAAGCTCATCCAGGGCAGCTTCACCTCGCGCCGGACATTGTCCTCGCTCATCAGGAAATAGGCGACGCCGACGCGCGTGCCGTCTTCGACGACGAGGTCCATCGCCGTCTCTTCCGGGCTCTTGCCGCGTTCGCGTGCCACGTCGGCCAGCGTCCTGCCGGTAAGCGGCTTGAGCTTGGGATTCTTGAACGCCAGCAGCACTGTCCCTTCGGGGCCCGCGCCGCCATAGAGATTTTCCCAGGTCGCGGGATGCGCGTTGCGCATCTCGACCATGACCTTCGCGCGGATCGCCGGATCCTTCAGGCGCTCGATCCACTTCTCCAGCCCGCCGTCCTGCACCCACGATGGCATGGCGGCGTCGAGTCCGGTGGCGCCGGCGGTATAATTGTACATGTCCGCCGTGATGCGCACGCCCTTGGCGCGCTCGGCGTCGATCATCGCGATCACCTTGTCGAGCTTCGCCCAATTGTCGCGTCCGGCCTGCTTGAAATGGTAGATTTCGGCCGGCGCGCCCGAAGCTTCTGCGATATCGAAACTTTCCTGCACCGCCTGCTCAAGCCGGTCCCCCTCGCTGCGGATATGCGCGATATACATGCCGCCGCATTGCGCGGAGACCTTGGCGAGCGCGATCAGCTCGGGCGTCTTGGCGTAGGTGTTGGGCGAGTAGATCAGCGCGTCGGTCAGCCCGAGCGCCCCCTCCTCCATCGATTTGCGGACGAGGCCCTGCATCGTGGCGAGCTGTTCGGGCGTGGGCTGCACGTTCGCCTCGCCGAGCAGATTGACCCGCACCGTCCCCGCGCCGACGAACGAGGCGACATTGGGCGATATGCCCTTGTGCTCGAGCATATCGAGATAGCCGCCGAGCGTATTCCACGTGATCGGATATTTGATGTCGCCCTGCCGTTCGGGGCCCCGCGCCTTCATGTCGGGACTGAGCGGGCCCATCGAATCTTCGCCCATCACTTCCAGCGTGACGCCCTGCACCAGATCCGAAAGCGCGCGGCCGTCGGCGATCAGGCTTTCCTCGGGATGGGCCAGCATGTTGATGAAGCCGGGCGCCACCGCCTTGCCGTGCGCGTCCACCTCCGTCTTGCCGGCGCCCGCGACATGCGGCGCGATCGCGACGATGCGGTCGCCCCGGATCGCCACATCGCCCGTCATCGGCGCTCCACCCGAACCGTCATAGATCGTCCCCTGACGGATCACGACATCGTAGGAAGGCGGCGCCGCAACCGCGGCCGTCGCGCCGATCGCGGCCAGTATCGCCATCGGAACGCCACAACGCAGCGCCCTCTTGCGCTTGCGGCCGTCGCGGCTGGGAACACGGGCACAATCAAGGCGATGAGGCATGCTGGCGACTCCTGTTATGCCGCCAGCATGACAAGATTTTTCCAATCGGCAACAGTTTTTCCGTTCATGCGATGCAAGACCGTGCGCGCAACAGCAGGAACGATCGCTCGCCCGCGTTCCGGGTAAGGTTTGCCGCCGCTTCGAACTGCGCCTTCGCTTCGCGCAAATGGCCGGCGCGGAACAGGAAATCCCCTTTCGCGGCGGGCAGCGGCGCGTAGGTTTCCAGCGCCGTAATCCCGGCGATTTCGTCGATCAGGCGCAGCCCGGCCTCGGGACCGAACGCCATGCTGTGCGCGATCGCACGATTGAGCTCGACCACCGGCGACGGCAGCACGTCGCGCAGCCGATCGTAAAGCGCGGCGATGCGCATCCAGTCGGTTGCCTCGGCCGTAGGCGCGCGGGCATGGCAGGCAGCGAGCGCAGCCTGGAGCGCATAGGCGCCCTCGACTCCGCCCAGCGTTTCCGCTTTTTCCAACGCATCGAGGCCGCGGCGGATCAGCAACCGGTCCCAGCGCGCGCGATTCTGCGCGGGCAACGCCACGAACGCGCCGTCCGGCCCGGTCCGCGCGGACAGGCGCGACGCCTGGATCTCCATCAGCGCGAGCAGGCCCCACACTTCCGGTTCGTCCGGCATCAGCCCGGCCAGGATCCGTCCCAGCCGCTGCGCCTCCGCGCACAGGGACGGTCGGATCAGATCCTCGCCCGCGGTCGCCGCATAGCCCTCGTTGAAGATCAGATAGAGCACGCCCAGCACCGAACCCAGACGCTCGGCGAGTTCCGCCCCGCGCGGCACTTCGAAGGCGAGCCCGGCCTTGGCGATCGTCTTCTTGGCCCGCACGATGCGTTGCGCGATCGTCGCCTCGCCGGAGACGAACGCACGCGCGATCTCGTCCACCGTCAGCCCGCCGATCAGGCGCAGGGTAAGCGCCGCGCGCGCCTCAGCCGACAGGATCGGATGGCAGGCGGTGAAGATCAGGCTCAGCAATTCGTCGCCGATATCGTCGTCCAGCGCCGCCTCGACCCGCTCGAACGCGGTGTCGGGTTCGTCGCCCAGATCGCGCGCGATCTCGGCATGCTTGCGCGCGCGCATCGTGTCGCGTCTGATCCCGTCGATCGCGCGGCGCTTGGCCGCCGCCATCAGCCACGCGCCGGGCTTGTCCGGAACCCCGCGCTTCGGCCAGTCGGCCAAAGCGAGCACCAGCGCCTCCTGCGCCAGCTCCTCGGCCCGATCGATATCGCGCACCATCCGGGCCAGGCCCGCGATGAGCCTGGCCCGTTCGATCCGGAAGACCGCCTCGATCGCCCGGCGTGCTTCGTCGTCCGCCATCCCCCCACATTCGGGGAAGCGCGGCGGCGAAACAAGCCGGGCGTCGTGGGTTTATCCGCCCAGCTTTTCGCGGGTGCGTTCGTGCAGTTCGGCCACCTCCGGCGTCACCGCCTCGCCGAAATCCTCGATGCCATAGACCGGGCGGATTTCGAGCTCGCTTGGGCCGGGCATCGGGTTGGGGCAGCGTTTGGCCCAGGCAATCGCCTCGTCCATATCCTTGACCTCCCACACCCAATAGCCCGCGACCAGCTCGCGCACTTCCGCGAACGGCCCGTCGATCACGGACCGGTTGGGGCCATTGAACGCGATCCTTTTGGCCTGCGCCGTGGGCTTCAGCCCATCGCCGTTCAGCATGATCCCGGCATTGACCAGTTCTTCGTTGAACTTGCCCATCGCCTCGAGCAGCTCGGTCGAGGGCATGACGCCCCGTTCGCTGTCCTCGGTCGCCTTCACGAACACTATCACACGCATTGTCATTCTCCGTTTGCTCGGGGCTATCCTCAGCTCCAGCCTCTCGACGAAGCGGGGGCCCGGGAATCGACATCCCCCCGAAAGAAAATTCCGGCCCGAACTGTCAGGCGAGACCGAGCTTTCCGCGCTCACCCTCACGGGGCGTCGCCAGCTCCTCGGGCGTCACGAAATCAGCCAGATCCGCCGCCTCGAAGAACGGACGGATTTCCATCTCGCTACGGCCCGGCATGACATTGGGCGCACGCTTCGCCCAGGCCACCGCCTCGTCCATATCCTTGACCTCCCAGATCGAGAAGCCGGCGACCAGCTCGCGCGCCTCGGCGAACGGCCCGTCGATCACCGTGCGGTCGGGACCCTCGCAGACGATGCGCTTGGATTCGGCGCTGGGCTTGAGGCCGGCGGCGGCCACGAAGACGCCGGCCTTGACCAGCTCCTCGGTGAACGCGTCCATCGCCGCGAACGCTTCCAGCATCTCAGGCGTGGGCGCCATGCCCTGTTCGATCGCCTCGGAGGATTTCGCAAACACCATAACCCGCATCGTCTGTCTCCTTTAGGGTCGGGCCATCATCAGCCTAACGCCCTCACGACGAAGCAGGGGAGCGGGAATCGACATCCCGCCGAAAAAATTTGCGCGAGGCTAATCGCCTTCGAACGCCACCAGATGGCGCACCGTCACCCCGGCCCCGCGCAATTTATCCGCCCCGCCCAGATCCGGCAGGTCGATCACGAACGCCGCCGTGTCGATCACCGCGCCCGCCGACCGCAGCAGCTTCACCGCCGCGAGCGCGGTGCCGCCGGTCGCGATCAGATCGTCGACCAGCACCACGCGCATGCCCTCGCCCAGCGCGTCGGCATGCATCTCCAGCCGGTCGGTGCCATATTCCAGCTCATAGTCGACGCCGATCCGCGCACCCGGCAATTTGCCCGGTTTGCGCAGCATCAGCAGCCCGCATTTGAGCCGGTAAGCGAGCGCGGCGGCGAACACGAAACCCCGCGCCTCGATCCCGGCCACCAATTGCGTGCCCTCGCCCGCCACGAACGCCGCCATCCGATCGATCGCCTCGGCGAAGCCGGGCCCGTCGAGCAGCAAGGTGCTGATGTCGCGAAACTGGATACCCGGCTTGGGATGATCGGGGATGGTGCGGATCAGCGCTTGAAGGTCAGCGGCGAGCGACATGGCGGATCAATTCAACTCCGGGGTGCGCATCGATTGGTAGCATCTTAGTCATTTTCACTAAAATATGTCGGGCCATCATAAGCTTCCCAGTCATGCAAAATTCTTTTTCCCGCCGACAATCGGCGGCGAACCACCCTCATCCTGTCGCCGATCCTATCTGACAACGTGGAAAACGCCTGACACTTCCCGCCGATATTATTGATAACAATCTCCCTATATGAGCTACCTATATCTCCATTTTTAAGAGAATTAATGTCTTCAACAACTTCATTGGCCAGAATAACTGCGTTATGCGCTTCCTGGGCGAATCCAGGATGAAAATGATCAATGCGAGCAGCAGAATACCTAAGCATATCCCTAGAGTTTAGGCACATCGTTTGCCATTCTTTCAATTTTTCTTGTTCTATAATTCCATCAGTTTCCTTGAGTTCCCAATATATTACTGCGCTCTCCTTCTCCGCCAATCTTAATGCATAAATAACAGCCCAAACTGATGCTTCCTGCTCGTCGATTCGTTCTTTGCGACGGCGAGCGTTTTCTCGATCCGAAATCCAGATCGCCGCAGCAATGGCGAGTATTGAGCCTGCCGCCTGCGCCCAAGCCGCCGCGTCCTGCCCAAGGCCGCGTGTCGCCGCACTCCATCCGGTCGCCACAACGGTGGCCGAGACGGGAAGAACTATTAGGAACCAAGGAAGTGCGCGAACGCCCTGCGTTGCTAAAGACTTAATTCTAGCACGAGGTGCAGAAGCCAAGGTCATTTTGTCAGCCAAGTCGACCTCCTGCCGCGAGGCATTCAGCCTAAGGTGGTAAACTTAAGGCAGCAACAGGCTGGCATCGCCATAGGAATAGAAGCGGTAGCCGGTCTCGATCGCGTGGGCATAGGCCGCCTGCATCCGCTCACGCCCCATCAGGGCCGATACCAGCATGAACAGGGTCGAACGCGGCAGATGGAAATTGGTCACCAGCCCATCGATCGCCTTGAACCGATAACCAGGCGTGATGAAAATTGCCGTGTCGCCCTCGAACGGGCGGATCACCTCGTCCTCACCCGTGGCGCTTTCGAGCAAGCGCAGGCTGGTCGTCCCGACCGCGATCAGCCGCCCGCCCTTGGCCCGTACCGCATTCAGCCGCTCGGCGGTGGCGGCGTCGATCCGCCCCCATTCGGCGTGCATCTTGTGCTCGTTCGTATCGTCGGCCTTCACCGGCAGGAACGTGCCCGCGCCGACATGCAGCGTCAGCGTGGTGTGGCCGATCCCGGCCGCGTCCAGCGCCGCCATCAGCCCCGGCGTGAAGTGCAAGGCGGCGGTCGGCGCCGCAACCGCGCCCGGCGCATTCGCAAACATCGTCTGATAGTCGGACCGGTCCTGCGCATCCGCCTCGCGCTTGCCGGCGATGTAGGGCGGCAGCGGCATCCGGCCGGCGCGTTCCAGCAGGATTTCGACCGGCTCGATGCCTTCGAACTCCAGCAGGATCGAGCCATCCTCGTACCGATCGCTCGCGATCGCCGAGACGCCTTCTCCGAAATCGATCCGGTCGCCGGTCTTCACCCGCTTCGCATTGCGCACGAACGCGATCCACGCGCGCGGCCCCTCGCGCTTGTGCAAGGTCGCGCCGATCCGCGCCTCGCCCCGCGTCCCTTCCAACTGGGCCGGGATGACGCGCGTGTCGTTGAACACCAGGCAATCGCCCGCGCGTAGCAGCGCCGGCAGTTCGCCCACGGTGCGATCCTCGGTCCGGTCGCCATCGAGCAACAGCAGCCGCGCGCTGTCGCGCGGGCTCGCCGGCCGCAGCGCGATCCGCTCGGGCGGAAGATCGAAATCGAACAGGTCGACGCGCATTGGGTCGTATAACCCTTTGTCGTCACTCCAGCGAAAGCCGGCGTGACGGGCTGGGCTTATTTGGGCTTGGTCGGCTTCGGCGCGGGCTTCGGCGCCACGCCACTCGGCGACAGCGTCGCCGGCACCGCGATCTTGAGCGTCGGCGGCGCCACCGGATCCGCCACCGGCGGCGTCGCGGGGTCGGCCGGCGGCTCGCCGATCCAGGCGTGGATGATGCGCGTCGGATGCGCGGGCGGCTCGCCCTTCTCGATCCCGTCGGCATAACCCATGCCGCGGATCACGCGGCCCACCACCGTATATTTGCGGTCGAGGCTCAGGTTCGGCGACAGCATGATGTAGAATTGGCTGTTGGCGCTGTCTTCCTTCTCGGCGCGCGCCATCGCGAACGATCCGCGCACATGCGGCAGGTCGTTGAATTCGGCCTTGAGGTCGGGGAGGTCGGATCCGCCCTCGCCCGTGCCCTTGGGGTCGCCGCCCTGGGCCATGAAGCCCTCGATCACACGGTGGAAGATCGTGTTGTCATAGAAATTGCGCGCGGTGAGGACCTTGATCCGCTCGACCGAATTAGGCGCCTTGTCCGGGCGTAACTGGATCGAGACCACGCCGCCGCTCGACAATTGGATGTTGAGCGTATTGTCGGGCGTCGCCGCGGGCGGCGGCGGCGCTTCGCTCACGGCGAACGGCTTCAGCTTCGGCTCGGCATAGCCCTGCGGCCCGGTCGTGGCCGACTGGGCGAGGAGAGGCGCCGAGACAAAGCCGACCAGGCCCAGCACGAACAGCTTGAAAGACAAAGGCTTGGTCTCCGTTCCTATCAGCGCGAGCGCGCACGTATCTCCGCCGCGACCGCTGGCGGCACGAAATGCTCGATGTCGCCGCCCCCGCGCGCGACATCCTTCACCAGCGACGAGGCGATATGGGCGAAAGCCGGCGACGCCGCCAGGAATATGGTCTCGATTTCGGGCGCCATTGTGGCGTTCATCGCCGCCATCGGGCTTTCATAGTCGAGGTCGGTGCCGCTGCGTAAGCCGCGCACGACGAACTGCGCCCCAACGGTTTTGGCGAAATCCACCGCAAGCCCGCTAAACTCGCGCACCTCGACCGCGCCCAATCCCTCGGTTTCCTGACGAAGCAGAGCGACGCGCTCCTCAAGCGTGAAAAGCGGCGACTTGGTGCTGTTGTTGGCGACGCCCAGCACCAGCCGGTCGGCCAGCTTCAGCGCGCGCCGGATGATGTCGAGATGACCGAAGGTCGGCGGATCGAACGTGCCGGTATAGACGGCGATGCGGCTCATGACGCTCCCACCTCAAGCAGCGCAGCATTCGGTCCGATCACCGCATAGACTGCGGTGGAGGAATCCGCAGAATTCAGCGGGTGGTTACAAGCGGTGTAGGCTCCACGCATCCGACACCTAAAATTGGGCGCGACTGCAAGCATCCGTCGAATCTGCGCCATGCAATCCGCATTACCGTAAATCAGCTCGCGGGAGTCCCAGCTCGCAACGTCTTCAACCTTGAGCTGTACGTGCCGCGCACTACCACATGCGCCGCGATCAACCGCAGCGGATACGACCCCTTGCCGATTTTCAAACAATGCCCACACCGACAGCAGCACCAGGGCACCTATGACCAACGCCGCTAGCGCGGCGGTCATCATTCCCAGCGGACGCAGATAAGCGCCCATGCTCACCGGTCGCGCTCCACCACATAGCGCGCGATCGATCGCAGCAGGCTCGCCTCCGCGCCGAAGCCCGCGAGATGGCCGATCGCCTGATCGACCAGCATCTCCGCCTGCTGGCGCGCGCGCTCGACGCCGAGCAGCGAGACGAATGTCGCCTTGCCCTGCGCCGCATCCTTGCCGACCGCCTTGCCGGTGACGTCGGCCTTGCCCTCGACATCGAGCAAATCGTCCGCGATCTGGAAAGCGAGGCCGATATCGCGCGCATAGGCGCGGATCGGGCGGCGGCCCTCGGGCGGAATATGGCCAAGGATCGCGCCCGCCTCGAGGCAGAAGCCGATCAACGCGCCCGTCTTCAATTGCTGCAGCCGGGTGACGGCGGCCAGATCGAAATCCTCGCCTTCCGCGGCCAGGTCCATCATCTGCCCGCCGGCCATGCCTGCCGGGCCGGATGCCTTGGCGAGCTCGGCCGAAAGCTCGATCCGGATGAAAGGATCGGGATGCGTCTCGGCGTCGGCCAATATCTCGAACGCGAGCGCGTGGAGCGAATCCCCCGCCAGCACCGCGGTTGCCTCATCGAACGCCTTGTGCACCGTCGGCCGGCCGCGCCGCAGATCGTCATCGTCCATGCACGGCAGATCGTCATGGACCAGGCTATAGACGTGGATACACTCGATCGCGGCGCCGACACGGAGCGCAGGCACACGATCGACATGGAACAGGTCGGCCGCCGCGCGCACCAGCAGGGGCCGCAGCCGCTTGCCGCCGCCGATCGCGGCATGGCGCATCGCCGCGTAAAGCTTCCGGCGCGGATCGGCGGGTTCGGCCAGCAGCCGGTCGAACAGCTGGTCGATATCCTCGGCGATGCGATCCATCGCCGTCTTGAGCGCGAGCGGGACCACGCTCATCTTCGTGTCAGCCGGCATCGAAATTCTGGGTGCCGCGTGGCGCACCGTCGGGACCGAGCGTGATCTTCTCGATCCGCGCCTGCGCCGCCTGCAGCCGCGCCTCGCACTGGCCGCGCAACTTGTCGCCCTCGGCATAGAGCGCGATCGACTCGTCAAGGCTCGCCTCGCCGCTTTCCAGCCGGTGGACGATCGTCTCGAGCCGCTTCAGCGCATCCTCGAACGAGAGGTCGGAAATATCGGGTTCGTCGCTCATGCGCCGGACTCTTGGGGCGGGAGTGTTTCGCGGTCAAGCGACCCCGCAAGCGGTTCGTCGGATCGGCGGCCTATCCTCCAAAACCGATGTCATTCCCGCGAACGCGGGAATCCCGCTTCTTCCGCCTTCCCATCCAGTAGCGGGCCAGGCTCGAATATTCGCTAGTGGGTCAGAAGCAGCCGTTGCGGCCCATCTGGCATCGCGTGATTGCCACGGCTGGAGAGCCGACGGTCAGTACATGACGATAGGTCTTGGCACATGTTCCATGTTGAGCGATCGGATGCGGACCGGCGCATATCCGTCATGCATCCCCGCGAAGATCGTCACGATCCATTCCGGATCATAGTCTTCCGCATCACGCCTATCTTGATTGTCCGAATATTCGTCATGCCCGGGATACGGAAAGGTAAGGCGATAGCATTCGTCCAGCTGATCGCCGCTTTTCCCTTTCGGGCAGTCGACGCCCTTAACCTCGGTGCTGGGCTTCAGCTTTAGCTGGGTGAGGGCACGCTTGGCCTGGACGCAGGAGCCGTCCGCAAAATCGCTGCACGTGAATGCGAATGGCCCTGCGCCGCCAACATATTCGGTCTCGATAGCGGCGAGCCATTGCGCATCGCCGGAGGAGGGCGCTCGAAAGGCATCGCGGGCCGTTTTCATCGCCGCACAGGCGGCTGCCTGCGCTTTGCCGTTCGCAGATGTGCCGGGTTCGCCAGGTGGGACGGGGAAAGCTTTGTATCTGGGAATGGCCTCGACATGGATGATCTTCAAGGCTGCCGAGGCGCGCGAGGATTCCGGCCAATTATATTCCACGGTGATCACGTCGGTTCGGCAGATACCGTTCAATTGGGGGGCGCCGAATTCAGGCTGGGTATAGAATTCGGTATAATCGGGGAGCCCGTTCCGTTCATGCCGGACGGCTTCAATGACTTTTGCGCCCAGCCTTTCACCTAGAAGTTTTCGCGCCAACACAGTTGCAGGAAGTAATTTTTCCTTGCTGAACGTCAGTGGTTCGGCCTGGATATAGCCGTAACCGATGCACGCCACCAAAATGACGCTCGCGAGCGCACCTACGAGGATAGTTCTGGAGACTGCCATGATCCGAGCTTGGCGAGACTGTTGAATGTCCGCAAGCGACCGCTTCCAAACTGGCGGCTTTAGGCATCTGCTCGCTAGAGCGCCGCCCAGTCGATGTCGTTTCAATCGTCGTCCGAGAGGCAATAGGCCTGATCCCCTGCGCTTGGCCAATCATCCTCTCCCTTTCCCGCCTCGCACGCCGCAATTGCACGTTGCAGCAAGGCGCGGACCTCATCGTCTCCCCCTTCCCATTGCTCGATCTCCTTAAGAGCAGGTACGAGGCTGGGGTCGCCAAGAATGGTCGCGGCTTCAAGCAGCACCACACCCAGTTCCTCGCTCAAAAGCGGAGTGAGGCGAGCCAGCGCGGCTTCGCGGTCCCGGCGAGCGAGTCCAACGATAGCCTCGTCCCGCGTGTCCTGATCATCGTCATCGGCTGCGTTGATCAGAGCAGCACGTATCTTGGGCGTGTCATAAGGCAGGCCCGCTATCACAAAAGTGGCCCAGTCTCTGTTGGATCGATCGGAATCGCTGACCATGTCTAGAAGTCGCGAGAGATTAGCCTCCGCGAAGGGCGAGCCCTCAAAGCGAATTTCTCCAGCTATGACATGATTGAGGAATTCCGATTCGGGAAGGTATTGTTCGGCCATAGTCCGACATCCAACCTAAAGCGCCGCCCAGTCGATATTCGCCGTATCCAGCGTCTTAGACAAATCCGCCAACGGATATTTCAGCCCCGTCGCGCAATTGAACAGCACCACCCGGTCATCCGCGCTGACCAGCCCTTCGGCCCGCGCCTTGCGATACGCCGCCAGCGTCGCCCCGCCCTCCGGACACAACAGCAAGCCATCCTTGCGCCCCGCATCGTCGACCGCCTCCTGGATCGCCGCGTCGGACACCGTGATTCCGAACCCGTCGCTCGCGCGCACCGCGTCGAGGATCAGGAAGTCGCCCACCGCCTGCGGCACGCGGATGCCCATCGCGATCGTGTGCGAATTCTCCCAGCGGCGCGCATGGCGCTCGCCTTCCTGCCACGCCCGCACGATCGGCGCGCAGCCCTCGGCCTGGACGGCGACCATGCGCGGCCGCTTCGACCCGATCCAGCCGAGCGCTTCCAGCTCGTCGAACGCCTTCCACATCCCGATCAGGCCGGTGCCGCCGCCGGTCGGGTAGAAGATCACATCGGGCAGCTCCCAGCCGAGTTGCTCGGCCAGCTCCAGCCCCATCGTCTTCTTGCCTTCGATCCTATATGGTTCCTTGAGCGTCGATAGATCGAACCAGCCGCGTTCCTTGACGCCCTGCCCGACCAATTTCCCGCAATCGTCGATCAGTCCGTCGACGCGATAGACGCGCCCGCCCTGCGCCGCGATCTCGCGCACGTTGATCTCGGGCGTGTCGGCCGGACAGAAGATGATCGCCTCGATCCCGGCCCTGCTCGCATAGGCCGCCGCCGCCGCGCCGGCATTGCCGTTGGTCGGCATCGCGATCTGGGTGACGCCCAGCTCCTTCGCCATCGACAGCGCCATCACCAGCCCGCGCGCCTTGAACGATCCGGTCGGCAGCCGCCCTTCGTCCTTCACCAGGATCGCCGCCGCATTGCTTTCGCGCGCAATCGCATCGAGCGGCACGATCGGCGTCATCTGCTCGCCCAAACTGATGATATTCTCTTTGCGCCGCACCGGCAGCAATTCGCGATAGCGCCACAGGTCGGCCGGGCGCGCGGCAAGCTCACCCTTGCTCAGCGCATCGCGCACCCCGTCGAGGTCATAGCGCACCAGCAAAGGCCGCCCGACGCGCGACAGGCCATGGAGCTGATCAGCCTCTTCACGCTCGCCCGTCAGCCCGCATTCGAGGTGGCTGACGAAGGTCGGCCGGTCGGCGGTGAGATTGTCGTCATGCATAAGCGCGCATGTGCAGCGGGCGCGGCCTGCGTCAAGCAAACCGCGCCCGCATAGATCGAAATATCCGGCGCCACCGACGCCGGATAAGAGCCTGATTCAGGCGAAGCGGAGCTTCGTGCTGCGCCGGCGCATCGCAGCGCCGACCAGGCCGAAACCGCCGACCATCATCGCCCAGCTCGCGGGCTCAGGCACGCCGCCCGGACCCTGGCGGGCGTTGAGATTGTCCCACTGGATGCTGTAATTGTTGCGGTTATTATAGCCCTGCAGGATCACGTTCGAGATCTGCGTCGAGCCGTTGGCGTCATAGCTCCAGGTCTGGCTGCCCACCGTATAGGTGAAGAGCCCGCCGGAGAGCGAGATGTTGAGCGTGTAATCGCCCGCGGTGACGCCGGTCGCGAGCGCGTTCCAGGTCCCGAGATTGGAATCCCACGCCGCGAACTCGGCGACGCCGCCGACCGTGGTGAAGTCGATGATCGGGTAGGCGGAGATGTTGCCGTCGCCGTCGACCGCGCTGCCCCACAGGCCCGCCCAGCGCTGCTGGAGGCCGCTGTCCAGCCACGTCTGATCGACCGTCAGGTCGATGCTGAGGTTGGTCGTGCCGGCATCCAGGTCATATTTGTAGCCCTGGGTGTTATAGAAGCTGCCGGGGCCCTGGTAATCGTCACCCGAGATCGTCTCGATCAGCTTGCCGCCGGACGACTGGAAGCCGGCGGGCGCGTGGCGGTCGACATACCAGACGCCGGGCGCTTCGGCGCCGGTCGTAACCGGGCTGCTGAAGTCGATCGACTGCGCCAGAACCGGCGCAGCCATGGACGCAATCGCAACGGACGCAAGTCCGGAAAGATAAGTGATTCGCATAGCCCCCTCCTGCTTAGTTGAGGAAGCTATAGCCCAGATTGTAAAATGATAAAAGCACGTTAACCCTCTTTTTTCCGAGGGTTAGCATTAACCTTTATTCTTGCGGGATTCAGTCGCGCTTGCCGAACAGCGCGTCGACATCGGACAAGGCCGCCTCGCCCGCATGCGCCAGATTGTCGCGCTCGTGACGCAGCTGCGTGATCAAAGCCGCGCGATCGCCGTCGAGCCGCGTGTCGGGCTGCGCCTCGATCCCCGCCGCCTTCGCCGCCTTGGCGACGACCGCGTCGAGCTCGCGCTGCGAGGTCAGGCCGAGCGTGACCGGATCCTTCGGCGTGATGTTGGCGATGTTCCAGTGCGTGCGGTCGCGGATCGCGGCGATCGTGGTACGGGTCGTGCCGATGATCTGGCTGATCTGGCCGTCCGACACTTCCGGATGGTTGCGGATGATCCAGGAGATGCCGTCGGGCTTGTCCTGACGCTTCGAGACCGGCGTGTAGCGCGGGCCCTTGGTGCGGCGGACCTGCTCGGGGCCCTTCGAGATGATCAGCTTGTAGTTCGGGTCGGCCTGGCCCTTGTCGATCTCGTCCTGCGTCAATTCGTGCGCGCGCAGCGGATCGCGGCCGGTCAGCTTGGTCGCGGCGGTATCGTCCGCGATCGCCTGGATCTCCAGGATATGCAGCCCGCAAAACTCCGCGATCTGCTGGAAGCTCAGCGAAGTGTTGTCGACCAGCCAGGAAGCGGTCGCGTGGGGCATGAGCGGCTGGGCCACTGAAACTCTCCAGATAAAGAAAGGGCCGCCCCTCGCGGAGCGGCCGACTATTGCCCGCTAATTAGTGGACGCGGGCCCCGAGAGCAAGCTGAATGGCGCGATCGCCGCCGGATCGGGCCAACATGCTCAACGCTTCCTTAACGACAACACCTTAGGACGGGCCCAGCGTATCAGTGGAATGTACCCGTGCTTAGTCAACTCAAAGCCCTTCATATCGAATTGCGGCTCGCGATTTCCGAGCTCGCGGTCGAAGCCGCCAAAAGCCAGCCCGATCAGGATCGGCTGCCCGCGGCGCGGCTCAAGCTCACCCGCTTGAGCGGCCGCCGCAAATCTTTGATCGAATGCTCGATCGCACCCCGCCTGCACAACGTCGCGCCCGAAGACGCGCGCAGGATCGCCGATCTGCGCTACGAAGCCGCCGCGATCGCGGTCGCGACATCCAACCATATCGCCCGGTGGACGACGCGCCAGATCGTGGCCGACTGGTCCGGCTATCAGCGCGCCTCGGCCGATATGCGTCGCGCGATGCTCAGGCGGATCGATCAGGAAGCCGCGATCTTCTATCCGCTGCTGGAGGTCGAGTCCGCGCGGCAGGCGGCATAACCTCTCGTCAGTCGTCTATCCCGATATAACCCGGCTGCGCGGCCACCCGTGCCAGCCACGCCTGCACGTTCGGAAAAGCGGCCATATCGAACCCGCCCTCGTGTGCGACATGCGTGTAGGCATAGAGCCCGATATCGGCGAGCGTCAGGCGCTGCCCGACGAAGAAATCCCGCCCCGCCAGATGTTCGTCCATCAACCGTAAAGCCGCCTCGCCCGCCGCCTGCTTGGCCGGGATCTGCGCCCGCTGCGCGTCGGTCAGCGCATCGAAACCCACGAACGCCTTCCAGAAGCGCAAGGTCGCGACGTTGGGCTCGTGATTATATTGCTCGAAGAACATCCAGCGCAGCGTGTCGGCCTGCTCGAACCGGTCGCTCGGCACCATCGGGCTGCCGCTCGCCAGCCACCAGCAGGCGGCGTTGCTCTCGGGCAGGAACCGGTCGCCGATCTGGAGTGTCGGAATCCGCCCATTGGCGTTCACGTTCGCGAGGAAAGCCGGCGTCCGCGTTTCGCCCTTCAGGATGTCATATTCGCGCCGCGCGATCGGCACCCCCAGCAAAGCCGCCGTCAGCCTGATCTTGTAGCAATTGCCCGAGGGCGAATATTCGTGAAGCGTCAGTTTTTCCCCAAACTTGTTCATGATCGTATCACCCGTCGGGATGCTGCCGGCCGGCGGGCTCGCCGTCGGCGTGGGATTGTTCGGCGGCTTCCTCTTCCACCACCTTGCTGATCATGCCCGGATGGCGCCATCCGCCATAGCGGTAATAGGCCGTCGCCAGCCCGAGCGAGATCGCCGATCCGATCGGGAAGCTCCACCACAGGACGTCGGTGCCGTAACGCGGCAGCAGCACCGCCGCGAACCCGATCCGCCCGACGAAGATGCTGAGCACGAGGATGATCAGCGGCGCATAGACCGCCCCGTTCGCGCGCACCGTCGAGAACAAAACCAACGTCACGCCGAACAGCAGGAAGCTCCAGCTGCCGATCAGCTGAATATGGCGCGCGATCGGGATCGCCGGGCTGCCGCTGCCGACGAACAGCGCAAAGATCGGCCGGTCGAACAGCAATATCACCCCGATCATCACGCCCGTGATCGCGACGTTGGTCAGCACCCCCGATCGCGTGATCGCGCCGACCCGGTCCCAGCGCCTGGCGCCGATATTCTGCGCGACCATCGCCGAGATCGCGCTGCCGATCGCCATCGCCGGCATCTGGACATAGGTCCACAAATTCTGGGCGATGCCATAGGCGGCGGTCACGTCCACCCCCGCGCGGTTGACCAGCCCGACCATCACCAGGGCGGAAAAGGTGAAGACCAGCATCTGCAGGCCCATCGGCAGGCCCTTGACGAAGATCACCGTCAGCAATTTCCAGTCGGGCAGCAGGAAACGGAACTCCGCCCCGCGCAGCCGGATCGGCAGATCGCGGGCGTAGATATAGACCAGCCCCACGATCAGCACCGTGTAATTGGCGATCAACGTCGCGGTCGCCGCGCCCGCAATCCCCATCCGGGGAAACGGCCCGATCCCCGCGATCAGGAACGGGTTGAGCCCCGCGTCGAGGATCACGCTCAGCACCATCAGCCGCAGCGGCGTGATCGAATCCCCCATCCCGCGCATGCCCATCGTCAGCAGCACGCCGAGGAACATCGGCGGCAGCGCGAGGAAGATCACACGCAGGTAGGCGAGCGCCATCGCCTGCGAATCCGGCGGCGTCGCCAGCACGTGCAGCAAATGCGGCGCGAGGAACCAGCCGAACACCGCGATCAGGATCGAGCTGAGCCCGAACAGCCCCAACGCCGTCCCCATCGCCCGGCGCGCGCCGGTCACGTCCTTCGCGCCCATGCTCTGGCCGACCAGGATCGTCGCCGCCATGCCGAAGCCGAAGCCCAGCGAAAACATCAGGAACATGACGAGGTTGGCGTTGGTCGTCGCCGCCAGCGCGGTCTCGCCGAGGAAGCGCCCGACCCAGATCGAATTGATCGATCCGTTGAGCGACTGGAGCACGTTCGAACCGAGCGTCGGCAGCGCGAACGCGAGCAACGTGCGCGTGATCGGCCCCTGCGTCAGGTCGCGCGCACCCGGCCTGGCGGGTGCGACAGGCTTCGCAGGTTCGGCCATCCACCCCTTCCTTTGGTCGTAGGCCGCGCTATAGCAATTGCCCCGCGTCCGCCTATGACTAACCTGCGAAAAATTGCCTTATGTTTTTCGTCATGCTGAACTTGTTTCAGCATCCATCGCGAAACAGGCGCGGACGGACGCGTGGCACGATGGACCCTGAAACAAGTTCAGGGTGACGGGTTTCGACAAGAGGGCGGGCCCGGAATCGCGGGATGAGGGAGGATGGAATGACAGGCGTGAACAGGCGCGACGTGATGATCGCAACCGGCGGCATCGCCGCTGCGGCTTTGGCCGGCCAAGGCCAGGCCGCCGACCCCGATCGTAAGCTCGGCTACGCGATCGTGGGCCTCGGCATTTACGGGCTGAAGGTCATCATCCCGCAATTCGTCAACTGCACCAACAGCAAGCTGGTCGCGGTCGTCAGCGGCGATCCGGAAAAGGCCAAGCGCGTCGCCGCGCAATATGGCCTGCCCGATCGCTCGATCTACAATTACCAGAATTTCGACACGATCCGCGACAATCCCGACGTCGACATCGTCTATGTCTGCCTGCCCAATTCGATGCATGCGGAATATGTCATCCGCGCCGCCAAGGCGGGCAAGCACGTCATGTGCGAAAAGCCGATGGCGGTCTCGGTCAAGGAATGCCAGGCGATGATCGCCGCGTGCAAGCGCGCCGGCAAGAAATTGATGATCGGCTATCGCTGCCATTTCGAGGCGACCAATCTCGAGGCGGTCCGCATCGCCAATTCCGGCGCGATCGGCAAACGCAAATATGTCCGCTCCGAACATGGCTTCGTCCAGCCCAACCCCCAGATGTGGCGCCTCAAGCGCGCGCTCTCGGGTGGCGGCTCGCTGATGGACATGGGCGTCTACAGTCTCCAGGCCGCGCGCTACATGACCGGCGAGGAGCCGATCGCGGTCTATGCCCACGAAAGCACCGACAAGTCCGATCCCCGCTTCCAGGAGGTCGAGGACCGGATCGAATGGGAGCTCGAATTCCCCTCCGGCGTGATCGCGTCCTGCCTGTCGATGTACAGCGCCAACCAGAACCATATCCTGCTGATGGGCGACAAGGGCCGGATCGATATGGAGCCCGCCACCCGCTACGACGGCAACCATCTCTGGACCGGCCGCGACGGCCGCGAAAAAGAGATCACCGACATCCCGCCCGGCCCCGGCAAGACCCAGTTCGCCGGCCAGCTCGACCATTTCTCGGATTGCATCCTCCACGACAAGGAACCGATCGTCTCGGGCGAGGAAGGCCTGCGCGACATGCGCATCGTCGAGGCGATCTACAAATCGGCGCGCGAGAAAAGGCGGATCATACTCTAACAACACCCGTCATCCCCGCGCAGGCGGGGATCCATAAACTCCATCGTCAGAGATGGAGCCGCGCGGTTCGAGAATATGGATTCCCGCCTTCGCGGGAATGACGATTATGCGGATGACGAATTAAGGAGACCCACCCCCGTGCAACTCACCCGCCGCACCCTGCTCGCCTCTACCGCCGCCTTGCTCGCCGCGCCCGCCTTCGCCGATGCCCCCGGCGAAGTCGCCCCGACGATTCGCCGCCTCTCCCCCAAACTCGATCGCATCATCCGCCCGGGCGCGAAGGTCGAAATCATCGCCACCGACATCAAATGGGCCGAGGGTCCAATCTGGGTGCGCGAAGGCGGCTACCTCCTCTTCTCCGATCCGCCCGCCAACATCATGCGCCGTTGGAGCGCGAAGGACGGCGTCTCGGTCTTCATGACCCCTTCGGGCACCGCCGGGCTTGATCCGAAGCTGGTGCGCGAAGCCGGCTCGAACGGCCTCGCGATCGATCATCAAGGACGCCTCCTGATCGCGAACAGCGGCGGCGGCTCGATCGACCGCGTCGATCTCAAGACGAGGAAGCGCACCACCCTCGTCGCCCAATATGACGGCAAACGCCTCAACAGCTGCAACGACATGACCGTCAGCAAATCGGGCGCGATCTACTTCACCGATCCGCCCTACGGCTTCACGACCGGCGACGCCTCGCCGCTCAAGCAGGCGAAGCAGAACGGCGTCTACCGCTTCGTCGAGGGCCAGGGCGTCACGCTCGTCGACGGCAGCCTCACCCGCCCCAACGGCATCGCACTCACGCCCGACGAAAAGCGCCTGTTCGTCTCCAACTCGGACGTGCAGGACAAGCGCATCGTCTATTACGATCTCGGCCCCGATGGCCTGCCCACCGGCCCGGCCAAGCTGTTCCTCGACGCCAACAGCATGACCGGCCCCGGCAACCCCGACGGCATGAAGATCGCCGCCGACGGCACGATGTTCTGCTCCAGCCCGGGCGGCATGTGGATCCTCTCGCCCACCGGCGAGAAGCTCGGCCTGATCGAGGACGGCGCCCCGATCGCCAACTGCTGTTTCGGCGACGACGGGACAACGCTCTACATGGCGTCGAACACGCGCGTGCTGCGCCTGAAGCTGGGGATCAACGGCTGGGCGGCATAGGCCCGACGGCGCGAAAGCGCGTCGGGCCTGTCGCGATCAGAAGGTCTCGCCGACCATCTCTTCGCTCTTCGCCCACAAGGCGGCGGCGCGATCGGGATCGAGCGCATAGGGGCGCACGCCTTCGCTGATCGGATTGATGATCTTGTCGGCGGTGATCCGTGTCGTGACGTGGCAATTCTCGCAATAGCGCCCGCCGACCTCTTCGGCCGCCGCGACCACACCGGCCCACACCGAAGTCGCGGCGCCTTGCGGGATCGTCTTGAACTGGAAGGGCGGCAGGCCTTCGGCGGCGAGATCCGCGTTGATCGCCGCCACCTGGGCCTTGATGTTGTCGTCCCCGATATGCCGCCCGAGCTCGGTCAATATGCCGCCGGGATGGACCGCGGTCGCCCGCACGCCGCGTGTCCGATGGCGGCGATCGAATTCGACCGCGAACAGGATGTTGGCGGTCTTGGAGCGGCCATAGGCGATCCAGCCGTCATAATCGGTATGCGCGAAATTAGGGTCTTCGAGATCGACGTCGGCGAAGCGGTGGCCTGACGAGGACAGGTTCACCAGCCGCGATCCCGCACCGAACAGCGATGCGATCCGGTTGACCAGCACGAAGTGGCCGAGATGGTTGGTGCCGAACTGGGTTTCGAAGCCGTCGGCGGTGTGGCCGAACGGGCTGGCCATCACGCCCGCATTGCAGATGACCAGATCGAACGGCTTGCCCGCCGCCACCAGGGCATCGGCGCAGGCGCGCACGCTGGCGAGCGAGGCGAGGTCGAGTTCGATCAGTTCGAAACTACCGCCGTTAGCGGCATCGGCGCGAACCTGCGCGGTCGCGGCTTCGGCCTTGGCGAGATCGCGCGCCGCGCCAACGACATGCGCGCCATGCGCCACCAGCGCGCGCGCGGTCTCGACCCCCAGTCCGGCGGACACGCCGGTGACGAGCACGCGTTTGCCCGAAAGATCGACTCCCGCCAGCACCTCGTCGGTGGTGGATGTCGCGCCAAAAACCTGGGTCATGAAAATCTCCGTGGAAGGAAGGCGTGGGGCACGCTTGTCGCGCGGCCTCAGGCGATATAAACGATAGCTCGCCTCCGTTTTATATACGGAGGGTCCCTCCGGTTATCAAGGCCGGCCAGGTCGAGGAGTGTCTTTTTGGCGACCGACGCCCCCCGCAAGCCGCGCGCCGATGCCGAGCGCAATCGCCAGCGGCTGCTCGAGGCGGCGATGGCGGCCTTCGCGGCGCAGGGCGCGGCGGCCAGCCTGGAAGAGATTGCGCGGTCGGCGGGCGTCGGGATCGGGACGCTGTACCGTCATTTCCCGACGCGCGATGCGCTGATCGAGCATGTCTATCGTCAGGCGATCGGCCAGCTTGGCGAAGCCGCGGAAACCCTGGCGCGCACGCATCCGCCGTTCGAGGCCTTGCGCCAGTGGCTGCTGCTGTTCGTCGATTATCTCGCGACCAAGAAGATCATGGCGGGCGCGCTCAACACGCTCGTCGCCGGCCCGGCCGAGCTTTATGCCGCGTCGGGCTCGCAATTGCAGGCCGCGATCGCCGCGCTCACCGAACGCGCCGTCGCCAGCGGCGATATCGTGCTCGATGTCGAGCCGCTCGATCTGCTGCGCGCGGTCGCGGGCGTGGCGAATGCCAGCCCCGGCGCCGATTGGCAGGCGGGCGCCAAGCGCATGGTCGCGATCCTGCTCGCCGGGATGCGGCGCGCCTAGGCTATTGCGGCACGTCCGCCGGCGCCGCCGCGATCCGCCCAGGCCAGGCTCGCGCGGCGCGGACGCCAAGCGCCTCCACCTCCGCCCAATCCGGCCTGATCTCCTGCCCGGGCCAGTCGCCCGGATGGCTGCGATAGCCCAGCACATAATCGGTCGCGCGCAGCAGCCCCCGCCCGCCCGGCCCCGCATAATTCCAGATATCCCGGCCAAGGCAGCCGCCAATCTCCGCCACGTCATAGGCAGCATCCAGCGCGTAGACCGAATAATGCAGGCTGCGCGTCCGGCTCATCTCCTCCGGCAGCCGCCCCGACGGGTTGAACTGGGCATCGATCCGCCGGCTCGGAAAGGCCGTCGCCACCCGCTCGGCCAGGTCCGGCCGCCGCGCGAACAGCGCATAGCCTGCCAGTTGCGCATCGAACCACATGCCGTGATTGTTGCGCGCCGCATCCTCGGCCTTGCCGTTGGCGCTGGCCTGCATCCAGTCGACATAGCGGCCGAACCACGCCTCGAGCCGCGTCTGCTCCGCCCGCGACAAGGCGCCCGAGGGTGCGATCAGCCCCACGCCATCCACCACCGCCTGGAATCCGCTGCTGTCGAGCACGCCCTCGGCCCGCCCCAGCTCGCGCCCCGGCACGGCCTGCGCATAATTCATGTTGGGGTTCATCGCCGTCGCCGGATCGAGGAACCATACGCGCACGATCGACGCCGTCTTCGCCGCATATTTGGGATCGTCGCTGTAATAATAGGCCAGCGACAGTGTCCGCACATCGTCCGACAGATGCTCGATCGCCGTGCGGTCATAGGCCGCGCTCGATCGCGCCGGATTGATTTCGCCGTCCTTGCGCAGATAGGGCAGCCCGTCCGCCTTGGACGGGTCCGGCCACCAATACGGCGCGAGGCTCGTATAATCATGCTTGTCGCCGGATGGCGGGACGATCGTCTTGGTCACGACCGATCCCGGCGCACGCGCCAGCGCGAGGTCGGCCTTCCGGATCAGCGCTTGATAGGCCGCCTGCTGCGCGGGATCGGTCTTCAGCTTCTGCTTGGCGGCGAGGAGCGGCGCGGGGTCGAGCAGGAACGTGCGGCGGCCGCCGAAGGAAGCGGCATAGCCGTCCGCGCCGTGGCAGCGGAGCGGCGTTTCGACCGCCCGCGCGGCCACCGCCGTCCCGATCAGCGTCAAGGCGGTCGCCGCCAGCCAAGCCCCTGCCCATCGCCGCATCGATTCCGCTCCCGAATGTTCGTTTCGCTCTCTTTGACACCGGTATCATAAGGAGGCAAGATGCGTCCGACGCGCCGGTGACAGGCGCTTTGGCCGGAGAGCGGAATGCAATATCATGCCCGCTATCTCCAATGCCCTTGACAAAGTAGAACAAAACGTGTACGCATTTCACGTTCACTGATCCGGGCCCGGGCAGAGGAACCAAGCCCATCTCCGTGCGGCAACGTACGGGGAACGACCGGCGCGAAGCTCTCGGATGCCTTGTTAGTCGAAGACTTCGCTGCCTCTTTTCCGTCCTCGTCCCTGGAGCGATCCAGGGATGTGCC